>Ga0315915_1003591_pt1 | contig 19642 bp, 16 predicted proteins | sample MpolbnodulesMG_FD_207738 | JGI IMG/M metagenome (GOLD analysis project Ga0315915, IMG submission 207738) | Medicago polymorpha root nodule microbial communities from Los Angeles, California, United States - branched nodules | ecosystem: Host-associated > Plants > Roots > Nodule | place: USA... | reverse complement strand
AACATACTGTATGAGGGGGGGCGAGTTCTGATTTCACCCATTAGATGCCACTAAACAGGGCTTACAAAAGCACTTAATACGAATTTAATTACAAGCTTCTGGATAAGAGCAGGGGGAATACAGGTCTTGGAAGATTTCGGAGTTACTACGTTGCAAGTCATATTGTCAACAGGTTGTGCTTTTACTACTAGTATAAGTGCTTGACCTTGTTAGTAGCATAAATAGAAGTCTGAGGTTAGGTTATTGTATTTCTTTTGACTGCACAGTGGAGGCCAAGTTACATTAGTCTAAATGAAAAGATCACGGATATCCTACTCACTCTAAATACATGGTTTAGCTAGCCTATACAGTGAAGATAGAATATTTACAGCCTTTCAACAATATACTGTTTCGTATTTCTCTTTTTTCCATCTTCATCCAAAAGCTGTAACTCTTTACAAGATAAACTATATACCGAAAATCCCAGTAGCTAATAACAATTGATGAGTTGGGAATAACATACCTGAATTAAGATATCGACAACAGGAAGAATAGAAAGTAGACCTTTGTCACTGACATTCCCAACAACTAAATCAAGAATGTTAGCAATATTTGTAGCATGCATGCTTAGAAAGTCATTTCCTCCCAAAATTATGTAATCTTCAATTATGTTCACTGCAACCTGTACTTCATATAAAGTGAATGTAAAAACAATTAACCAAGATATTAAAATAAGGTCAATAAAAATGTGCTGCTATGGTAAGGGAGTAAATAAATCAGCAATAATATGTAAGAGTAAAGGTCATAAACGAAGCGAAGGTTTCAAGCAGCTAAACACAGCACAAAGAACAGAGAGATGCCCTTGGCTTAAATATGGATACCACTACATCAAATGAAGAAATGAATGATTAATTGTTTTTTGCCTTAAGCCACACAAATCTAGATACCAGTTGAGTTGCTAGAAACTGAAAGATAACTCTATTGATTTTAATATATATATATATATATATATATATATATATATATATATATAGGATAATAACACAGTTCCCAATACAATGTTCTTTAACCGGTGTTTCTTATATATAAAAACAAGGGTCATGCTAAGTAGTGCCCCCGGAGCACTAGTTAAGGAAACAAAAAAGGTAAGTTTTGCATTGAAAACAACATTTTCTACACTCTTAAGTATTAGATTACACAAGTTCCAAGAAATTCTTACTATACTTGTTTCCTTAACTAGTGCCCCTGGGGCACTGGTTAGCATTTTCCATAACAGTTATCTAAATATGTTATAAGGCACAAAAACAGTGGCAGGAAGGGGAACTAGAAACAGAAGAAATTTATTGTCATTAAATTCAAATATTACAAACTATTAAGAAGGATCTAGAGATTAATGAATTGGAGAAAGACATGGTTTTTGATAAAACACTATGGCGTTGTTAGATTCATGTAGCCAAACCCATTTAGTGGGATAAGGATTGGTTGTTGTTGTAAATTCAAATATTATGTACACCACATATCACAAGTACATGAAACAGTTGTCTCAATTCAACAATCATCTATGCTGAAACTTATACAATAATATTTCATCCAAGAGCCACTACTTCCTAGACCCAATATCACACACACCATCTTTCTTTTGAAAGCAAAGACGTAGTTAATTTTAAAATTTATTTGTATGAAGCTAAGTCTAACCTGCAAATGGTCGAAGTTTCTCTGCATAATCTCCACAAGGCGTGAAAAATATGATAACAATTGAGGCACCATTGACGGAGCTTGGGAAAGTGTGGCCTCCCATAACTGAAAGGTTAGAATCTTTATGATCTATTCTCTCACAAAAATGTACACATCTACTTGGTTAAAAACAAGACAACGGAATTACCAGCATGCTATCTTCAAGAAGATTGATTTCATCAGGACTATTAATATCAATTCCATGCTCCAGAAGTGGCAGTAGTATATTGTAGCAAATGGGTGATTGATAACCAAGTGCAATCACAAAGTTTTTCAAAGCAACCAGAAGCTGAATCTGCAACAGACTTTCACCAGAAGCTTCCTCCCAAACCTTGCCATAATATTAGCAATAGAGAAATAAGACAAATTCCAGTTTGCTAAAATGAACAAAACATAGTAGACAAAATAAATAGAATCATGCTTATGTTACCTTTTGAAAAAACTGCACCAACTTGTTTGCAAATGGAGTAACTTGACTAACATGTCCGATAAGGGTAGAAATCAAATTCAAAATCTGAACCTGAAAAATATTTTAAGAAAAATATCAACTACAATTCACTAATGGAACAAATTTGGAAAGAAAAATCATATTTAGACTACTATTACATGTGTTTGATCTTGCCAACCTTCGCTTAATTCTAGATACCTATTACAAAAAGAAAAGGCTAAAAGAATGACTAAAGAAAAGGGTACCCAGCGGGATACCTGGTCACAACAGATTACAACAACTAAGCCTTATCCCACTAAGTGGGGTCGGCGACATGGATCAAATTGCGCCAAAACATATATGGAGCCAACTCATTAATCTCTTAAGTAGTTCCTAATAGTTTTTCTAGGTCTTCATTTAACTCTTGTGATTTGACTATCCTCCATCTGATCTACTCTTACCACAGAATCTACAGGTCTTCTCTCTACATGCCCAAACCACCTAAGCCTATTTTCCACCATCTTTTCTACTATGGGTGCTACTCCCCACTCTCTCTCTCTCTCTCTAATGTGGTCATTTCTAATCCTATCTAGTATTACCACACATCCAACGCAACATCCTCATCTCCTCTACGCTTATTTTATTCTCGTGTTGGTTCTTAACCGCCCAACATTCTAATCCATACAACATCGCCGGTCTTACAGCTGACCGATAGAATTTTCCCTTCAACTTGAGCGTACTTTTTTTCGTATCACATAAAATAGCCGAGGGTCTTCTCCATTTTAACCACCCTACTCGAATACGATGGTTTAAGTCTGCTCAAATGAAAAATAGGTATAGTAGTTCCTAATGGTATTGGTTGATCCATGAAGTCAACCTCACCAGGTGGGATAAAGCTTGGATGTTGTTGACTGTTTGGCCTCCTTTAGTATCATATTTGTTGTTTATATGTCTTGGCTTTTGGAGTTTTTCATGGTTTAGCTGTTTCTATCTTTGGCTAGTAGAAATCCCGATTATGCATTACATTCAATACAAGATAGATAATAGTTTTCATGGCAATATTGAATGTAATGCATAACCGGGATTTCTACCAGCCAAATATAGAAACAGCTAAACCATGAAATAACTCCAAAAGCTAAGACATAAGCTAGTTATGATTCTAAAGGAAGCCAAACATTCAACAACATCCAAGCCCTATCCTACCTGGTGAGGTTGACTTCATGGATCAACCAATACCATTAGGAACTACTATACCTCGTTTCATTTAAGTATTTAAGGTAAGCTGCAGTGACCAGAAGCACAAGTAGAAAATAGTGTTAGAAGAAATAGACCAAAACTTTAGCATGATTCGACCTACTGCGAACTATAAACATACAAAACTAAAAAAAATCACTACGATCAATGAAGATTGCAAGGATTGGTCATTGAGCACTTCAACCCTAATCCTAACAGACTCAAATCCTCATTGTTGCTGATATTTTATAACCATACTTGGTATGAGATTTTGTACACTATACAACCTTCTGCTTCCCCAAAAAATCTCCTTGAAAATTCTTTGCCGGATCACACCACAGCCTTTTTGGGTTTGGCCACATGACAGGCCACATCCATTGTTAAATACAACCCATTTTATAACAACTCTTCTGCTTGTTTTTTATAACCATCATCACCATAAGGAATCAATTCATTACTCTCTACTTTGGAGGGGAACCAAAAGAAATGTTTAATGGCTATTGTTTCCAGCTATAATCCCTCCTCTCCTCTGCATGAATCTTAATCACCGAACAGAAGATGATTATTCCCTTTCATCCCCGTCATTACACATTTCCCAAACAGTCTAAATGAATTTATGTTTCCATCAAGAAATAGAAAGTTGCACAGAAGTAGATTTTACCTTTGAATCAAATTCTTGGACATCCTCAAACAACTTAAAACATGAGTCCCAACAGAGGGGAAGAAGATCAACAAACTCCCTCTCTGAAAAGTTTGCATCCTCAACATGTAAGCACAGGGATCGACAGGCTGCCAGCTAAAAAAAATAACTTGCATTAGATTGAAAGAATCAAAACAAAGATAATGAAGCACAAATATATTGATCGAGCGGAGAAACAGAAGTAAAGCCAATAGCACCATGTTACATACCCGGACAGATAAATCTTTACCCTGTAATAATCTGATTAGAGCACAATATACAGGCCTTTTTGTTTCATCTTTAATCTGTGAAGAATGGAAAAGGCATGAAATTATTAACATGTTCTATATGAAAATTTTATACAGTAAAAGAGTAACTAATTATTTACAATAATAAACATGTTTTATATTTACATTGAAATTATTAAACCTGTACATGTTTTGAATTGCAATATTTAGGTCGTGAGAGAAATCAATGCATCATATCTTGAGCAAATTACTTATGAAAATGTGGAAATTTACTCACAAAGCAACTAAATCAATTACATACCTCAGAAACCCACTGTCCCAATATTACCGCAACTTTACGATGAATAATAAACAGGTTTGGATGATCATTTGAAAGTTCGTGCGATAAAGCACCATTAAACCTGCAAATAAATGTTTTAGAACAAATTTTCAGAGTACCGTGCACCAGGCAGAGCCTAACATAAGAAGAGTCTATTATCAATAATATAATGAACTAAAAAATTGAACCATTACATAAGTTAACTCTTAAGACCTGTTGCAGTTTGTTATGAGTCCCAAATTGAGTAGATAAAAGCACTCAATGTGGTGTACTTAAGCCATGAGGCTCTCCCACCTAACAGACTATTCTTTAGGGTTGGGTTCTCCTTATGGGCTTAGGTCCTAATAATTGGTGCTTTCTTGAGCGTTTGACTATGGAAAGGGCTGGATTAAGGCTCACCACCGAATACTGATGATAGATGAGTGAAGCCACCAAAGAGGAAAGGGCAACCACCGGGTCAATGTCGATAGAATGAAAGCCGCCGTGTGGGTCGTCTCTTAGAGGGTGTGGCATTGTTAGGAGTCCCGCATTGAGTAGATAAAAGCACTCAATGTGGTACTTAACCACAAGGCTCTCCCCCTAATAGACTAGCCTTTTGGGTTGGACTCTCGTGTGCTTAAGTCCTAACACAGTTTACGGTCATAAAACATCTCTCTTCAAATTTGTTATGTGCATATCTAAGTCTGAAACTGCCTCTCCTTTATTTATCCACTGCCCAGCTTTGTGATTCCTTAAGAAAAGGCATTTTGGAATTTCTCGTAAATCATGGGTATGTGCTTGGATCAGCTTCTACGCATTATATTCAAGGGTTTGATGACAAGGATAATAACATTTTGTTGCAATGTCCTGCATAAGGTGTTTTCTGTTTTGATTGGACAGGAATACCTGCATTTTCAAAGGTGTATCTTCTCCTCTGACTTAATATAGAATAGAATCGTTTTTATGGTTTCTCTTTGGTGCTTAGCTCATAGATTTTGAACACGATAAGCATTTTATACACGGGAAGAGACTGGACAGCTCTACTACACTGACTAAATTTTAAGGGTTCCCTCTGTTTTCTTTCTTCTTTTTATCTTTATTGAGGATTTTTTATCTACCAACCTCTTGAACTTCTATCCCCTGTCCTCTAATAGAATCAAATATGGATCTTACATAAACATACAAATTAACAAAATATAATAAATAGTAGGGGTGTTCGTGGGTGGTTTTGGTTTGGGTTTGGCCAAACTCAAAACCAAACCAAATAGGGTACTCCGGTTTGGGTGAGGTAAAATAACCACCCGTTATACTATTGGGTGGGTTTGGGCAAACCCACTAATTTTTGGTTGGGTTGGATTGGTTAATGGGTTACCCAACTTATTTTTCTATTTTTTTAATATTAAATGACTAAATGACAAGTCCTCATAATTTTGTTTTAAAATAGTACTCTACTTTTTAATTTTCTTAAAAAAATGTTTAACTTATTTTACTATAATTTTGTGCATCATAGAATATCAAATAATAAACTCAATCATAAAATACTTGCAACAAACTAAAGTTGCATGACATAAAATTGCATTAGTATCAAAATAACTAAAAAGTGCAACATATTAATTTGTAACTTTAGTATGTTTTGATTTTTAATATATAAGGTACAATGTGTATGTTTTGGAAATATAACTTTCTTCTACCCTATGAAAATAAAGATAAAAAATATTAACATTATTGGGTAAGTGGGTTTTTTGGGTTCGAGTCTGGTTTTACCCGAGACCCATTTATTTTCATGGGTTTTCCATTTTTAGAAACCATACCCACCCAATTACCCAACCCATTTTTTTAGGTTTTTTGGGTGGGTTTGACCGGGTTTTCTGGGTTGACCCAACCCATGAACACCCCTAATAAATAGCATAGTAGCTTTAGACTCACCAGTCTTTAAAGCTCAGATAGTTTGAGAGTTCATAATAAACATAGGCAGCAGCACCATAAGCAGCATCTTTAAGAAGCAATGCAGAAGTAATTTCTGTCACTGTAGTCGGGCAATTGTTCATGGTCTCTTGAAGAAGAGAAACAACAACAGGAGCTAGCAGCTAAATTAACGTTCAAGATCGCACATACATATTAGTCTATAGTTAATATAGTCATTAAAATATTTCAGAGAGAAAATACAAGATAACCTGTGATGTTTAAATGTCACTTACTTGGCCATTATTTTCAAACAATACAATGTAGAGAGCTTCAGCACATGGCCTCAATTTTTCTGTCCACTGGACCATATCCTGCTCGTGATGAAAAGACTCAGGGTTACGGTACCACTCCTCCAAATCACTTGCTGTCAGAACAAAATACCTGTTGGGAGCTAAGGGCATTGTTTAGTCTGGAAATAGAGAGCATAATCATGAGGATATTTACAACTGACTCTTGATGCAAATGAAAATTATGTAGCTGAACCTCAGTAGCTCGTCAGCATGAAAAATGTACACGAAGAACAGAAAGTTGGTCAATTTCAAAAGTAACATTTTAAGACATCTGCTCAATCAATAATATGCAAAGATATTGAATATGTGCACACACACACTCTTACGTGACAGTAACATTGCTGAACTGCGCACTATCGTAGATTTTCCAAATCTTGAAGTTGAAAGCAGTGAATTAGGTTTTGCAATGCAGAATAGTAGTTTTGTTTTATATCTACATGCAAGAAGACTTTGTCCTGCATAATGGTAGGACTCCTATGGGGATGAATTTCGAGAACTGAAGAGGTTTACAATTCGCGCTGAGAAATTGGCTCATATTCCTGTGTATGAGCGCAATAGGACTTCATTTGAAACCGTGTTTTTCACTTTCTAGGTCCCTACAATGGGAAGATGTAGCTTGCAAGAATAAAAGTGAATGACTTGGTGTATGTCATGTACAAATTGAAAAAGTAGAATAGCAAGAAAAGGTGTTGCACTTTTATTAGAAGACAATCACTCTGATGATGAATGGATAACTGAAGTTGTTAATAAAGAGAATGTTGACCAAACCGATGATACCAATGTTGAATTAGTTGGAAATTCAAGTAATGCAACTTCAGATATATCTGAGGTTGAGAAGGCTGCTGATTATGATGAAGAACCTTTTTTTATATAGGAATATCTTTGAGGTTGAGAAGGCTTTGATAATTATGTTGAAGAAACTTTTATCTAGGGAAGAGTTCGATGATGATAATGTTAGATATGATATTGATGATGGCAAAGATGATGTCGTAAGAGGAATGGAAATTTGAAGGCATAATCATGTTTTTTTAATTGTTTTCACTTTTGAAATTTATGTCTTATGTTTTATGTAGAAGGGTCTTATATGCGTACTTAGCTAATTTGCATTATTGAGTTGGATCCGGCTCTTCTAAAGTGAGCAACTCACTTTAGAGTGTAAAGTGAGTAATATCAACCATTAATTAACAGATCAAAAGTAGATATTGTACGATAGATCATAAGAATCACGAGTTTGTTAAAATAAAAACCCCTGACTTACTCAATTTACATTTTAGAGGATCCAAACCCTATGGAGTTATAATTTGGAATGTTGTATTATTATTATGTTACTATGTTATATTGTGCACGTATAATTTATATATTTTTTTAATGTTTCTTATTTTTGGTAAACTCATGCGTGTGTTCAGAGGTAGAGTCCACAGACCCTCCAAAATCTTTCAAAGACTTTCGAATTTGACAACTGTGTATAAACAAACATATGCCACACCTTTAGAGCTTACTCAGCTGAGAAAACAAGACATATGCTGGTCAAATAAACCATCCAAGAAGAGCTTGTGAAGTGAATACCTTGTTATCAATACATTACACAGAAGGACTATCCGCTCATTGGGGAGAAGGGTGGTTACAACACCACCAACTGCACTGGAAACATTCTTCTTCATCTGCTCCAGTGTAACTCCTTTTTCATCCACCACCCGACCAGTAAGACTCGGCTTGTATTCCTTACATTCCAGAATACTCTTAATCATCACCATACATTGAATGAGAAATTGTTCAAATGACATTAGATTTGGCTCGGAATCTGTTATTCTATTCAAACAGAAGTCCATGACTGATGAAAGCACAAATTTATCCCCAAAGGAGTAAGGATGTCTTCCCTGAATGGCAACTAAAATTTTCATCAATTTGGTACATGCCCTCTTTATAAAGTCCCAAAATTTAGGATACTGCGTTTCAAAAGACGAATCTGCAGGCAAAGCAAATGTCCCCTGGGAGGTAAGACTAAAAGCAAGAAATAAGTAGCATTTTATGCACAAGAAAAAGCACAAAAAGTGAACAAATGCTATTTATTTTTTCTTGCCACCAATATGAGAAAAGCACAAAAAGGGAACAAATGGTATTTATTTTTTCTTGCCACCATTGTAGAGTGAGGAGGGAAGGAAATATTTTAAGGTTCAAATTTTAGCATGGTATCTCGCTATTTACCATATATCTACCGTCTATTACTAGTGAAAAATGCAGAAAACAAAAACCAGTGTACTACAACCTGGGCACCAAAAGCTAAATATAAATTAAATAACACAAATGTTATATTTGTTGGATACACAATTTACAAAAAAAAAAACACTGACAGATTAAAGAGGCAGTAGTCATTGTATATTTTTCATTGTCCACAAAAATATCCTTTTTAAGATACATTCACTCCAGATCTTATATTTCCTTGTAAATTCACTAATCTACCTCAATATTCATTTCCTTCTATATTATTTATTTATTTATTTCATTTTTGTTGACGCTTCATCACCCATTGTCCACTACCATAGAGAAATGCCAGTCTTACAGCTTTTCCTTTAATTTGATAGTAGCTATGCAAGCACAAATTATGCCAAATACATTTCTCCATTTCATCCGGCCAGCTTGACTTCGGTCTGTGACTTCCGTATCAATCTCCCCATCAATTCATATAATGGACTCAAGATACTTAAATCATCCAATTATTGGAATGATATGATACTCAAGCACACCTCCAAAACATTGCTCAAATACATCTTACTGAACCCTTGAGCATTTCATACTGTCTATCACACTCATACTCAAACAAAATCCCTTTGACTCCAAAGCTTCTCTCTACAACTCAAGCTTTGAAGTTACTTCTCTCAACTCACCAACTATAACTATATTATTCAGCATCTCACAAACATGCATTACAACCCCAGTTCTTGTGTGTGCCAATGTACATCCAATACTAAGGGACTGAAAGTTGACCTATGGTACAAATCTTTCAATACTCCTACCAAGTCTGCATGCCAATAAGAGGAAACTTTATCTACACTATGTCTGGATAGTCAATTTACCAGTTGAAATAACTAGATAGTAAAGTGTAAACTACACATTTATTTGCAAAGACGTAACTTGACATGCAAGAGAATATATTATCTAGCTCACAATGACAAAATGAATCTTGTCCAGGAAACAAATTATTCTTAACATTTTCATTTTTAACAACTCAGATTATACAATTGTTTAACTTAAACACATGGATAAACACAAATGCAAATGGAATAGAAATCTCACAATATGGAAGAAATGATTGAATGGCACTTAAGAGAACAGGTGAGACTTCCTTGACTGGCCGAACCTCCTACAAAATAGTAATACCAGGCCCAGCATTTATAAATTTTGAATTGAATAACTTGAAATCTAAAAACAAAAAGGTGATAAAATCTTCAAGAAACAGAAATCACAATCACAATAGATGATGAAAACACGAAACAGATAATTACCTGAAAACACTTGGAATCACTTTGAAATCCTGAAATAATTAATTGTCGTATGATCTTTGAACATAACAACCATCTCTCACATGTAAGATAAAGTTCATGATGCTGATCATCGGCATTATAGTTTTGAGAAAGAACAGAGAAACCATGCAGTAGTGTCTGCACATCACTTTGCCAGAGGCGCCAGCTATAATCAAAGAATTGGGATGATATCTGCCAAAGAAATTGGTTGTAGATATTCAATTATTCAAAGAGTATGTACATGATATTTTCAGTAATCTTACTCAAGAAAAACACATCAATCGGATACAGAATTTAATGGAAGCAGAGGAGGATTCAAAACATTGGGGGAAAACAGTAAAAGGACAATATAAACCCCTACAGAGTCTAGATGTTAGACCATGTGTACACCATATGCCTTTACAAGAGAAAATGGAAATTATTATTAGTGGTAAAAAAACGGAATATGGTCCAACAAAAAAATCAGACTCATAGTATGGGTGAGGAAGAATTTTTCACCTTAGGTAATGAAGGTGGGCAGGTTTATGATGGACCCCTCCCTGCCAGATGCTTTGAAAGCGGTTTCTCTTAATGGTGATCGAATTTACTTTCACTAAATGAGCGAGGGAAGACAAGAACCTAGGAGCTAAAGGAGGATAATTAGTTATAGTTTTCTTTACGCCAGTAAGTAGGAGCTGTGAACAAGGCTTGCTATTAGAGAGCCACAAGCAGGTAGAACTGATGTTTATTACAATGGAGGCAGTAAAAATCGAGGTCAATATGTTAATAAAAAATGGTTCGATGGCCAATTTTTGTGAAAATATTATCCTTGTGTTTTAGTTTGGAAAAAATTACTATAAGCCATCCTCACATGCAAATCAAACGTTACAACAAACTCTATCATGGACCATGTTTGATGAAAAACCAGTTCAAATATAAACCCTTTTTCATAGTTTCATCTATAATTTATTTAGGTTTCCCTCTACTCTAAAGATTAGGAATATATCACCGAATGGAAAAGGATAAAACATGAAGGAGTTAAATAGAACTTCTAGAACAAACACCGCATCATTCATCCAAGCTATATCAGTTAGAAAAGTGAAGCTATTCTTTGATTTTATATATAAGATGAGTTTCACCCTTAGCTAAGTTAATAGTACTTCATCGACACCCGCATGCATAATCTTTTATCATGTAGCACAAAGATTAGACATAATCCTATGACTTCCAATCCACAATTTCTGCTATTTTTTGTGCGTCAGCACTTTTAAAACGAATAATGCTACTCTCCTAACCAATCCTACAAATTACACATAACATATAGTAATAAATAAGATTGACAGAATTACCTTGAGAACTCAAAACATATAACAATACTATCTTCTATAAGTAATTAGGAAGATTATTGGAAGGTTCATTAGAAGAACATAGAACTACTTTTAGAAAAGCTCGTCCAAATACACCAAAACATAATAAGAAATGCTATAAAAAATGTTATCAAGGAAAAGCACATGGGAGCAAGCACATAATCTGGCACTTAAAGTCGTTTCCAAGACATTAAATTTTAGCCATAATGATTTGCTTCAAAGATTTATAGTTTTCTAGACAATGTTTATAAGGTGTGGGATTATACTAGCATTCTTAAAAGTTCCTCTTAGTCTATAACAATCAGCTCAAAACTACCAACGTAATGGTTTAAATTCAAGAAACAATCCGACGAAAGCAATGAGTCACACTCAAATGTTCCAGAATACACTGAGTTGAGTGATATACATCAACTCCAGAATAAAATACAATTTAAGCATCCCTTTAGACCTTAAAACTCAGAGGAAGGTACTAGATAGTTTAGGACACGCCTTTTAAGTTACTAGATAGTTTGGGACACGCCTTTTAAGGTACTAGATAATGGCTCCTCAAAATATTAGCAATAAAAAATAGAAAAAGGAAACAAGTATATAATGAATCGTACCTCTGCAAAGTTGCGCTGATCTGCGGTAAGCCGTTTTGTAGACAACTCTTTTAAGGTCCTAAATAGAATCATAAAGATTCTGTGGGAGGCAAGAGTATCTGCTGATTGAAGTTGTTGAGATAAAACCAAAAAGATGTCTGGCCTGAGAAATCATTACATAGCATGTCAACACATAGAGTTTGATTAATAAGAAATCAGAAAGAATTAAAATGCATACAAACCAACGACAATATAACTGATAACATCTATGCAGTGAAAAAGAACGCCATGCAAGTTGATTAAGCTCAACTCAGATAAGACTTAAAAATTGAAACATTTTTTACATGAATGAAATGAATTCATTTAGACTAATCTTTTTTCATTATATATGCCAATGGGCATTCACAGACAAACAAGAGAAGCAAACACAAGGGGAGATTGAAATTAGAGATTGAAATTTCAATCGCAGTGGTATAAACAGCATAATGTTCATGGACACGACATAAATGAACGTAAAAAAAGTACCATTCTTTGGGATAATCGATCCGAGCAATCTTGGAGATTATCACTGCCAACATTTGAGCTATCTGCATTTCAAAAAAATGAAAGAAAATAGAAGTAAATATCTACAACTTATGACAAATACAAAAGTATAGCTAGTGAAATAAAATAAGATAAACACCAAAAGTCTACAAATTTGAAGGGTGGATGACTGTCATTTACTACGAATTCTAACCCAAACCATGACAAAGAATCTAAAATTCAAAAACCAAACAAGACAAAACAACTTGGAACCCTGAGCAAATCAAACCGCATTGATTATTCTTAGAATTTGGGTTGGACCTAACTCAATCTTACAAAACCGGCTTGTAAGAAGAGGGCTGCCCAAGTTTTATAACACTACACATGCCATTTCTCTAAGCAATGTGGGACTAAATCCACCCCTTCACACCCAACACAGTGGTAACAGACCGTAATGTGGGACACATGCCATATCACTAAGCAATGTGTGGAGGCTGAAATTAAGGCAACCCAAATGCTGCTATTTAGGTGGCTAGGGGCGGACCGCAATGAAGACAGAATTTCCAACAAAGCCCAATATAAAAACCTAATAAGTGGTAACAGACTACAATTTTAAACAAAATCACGAACAAGTCAAGTATGAAATCATTAACAAACACCATCCAAGGCACATAACAACGAAGTCCAAAAAAAACACACCTGATCACTCTCTTCTCTCAAGTGTGTCAACAACTTCTGCTTCAAATGCATTTTCTCCTCGTTACTTATTCCCCTGAACAAAACCAAGAAATACAAAAGCCACATTACAATCTACACACTGCATGTTTCAGTCAACTTGAGATTCTTACACACAGCATTTTTCTTGAATGTATAGTAAGCTACTCTATAGCATCAACACCTCTGATCAAAGGTGTGTTCAGTGTCCAACACTAACACAAGTGATTACATTCAATTAATCCATTTTCTCAAATTATTATTGATATCAATGTGTCTGTGCCGGTGCTTCGAAGATAAGCTAATTCAAGAAACAAAAGAACACATGCAACTCAATAAAATCACAATCAGAATCACTTACGAAGAATCGCGGCGCTGACGCCAGTGACGATTAATACTGTTCTTGAAATACACAGTCGCCATTAACCGCACATCAACTTGCGACGCCAAATCTTTAGCAGTAATCACTTCCTGCAGTATCATTCACCAAACGCAAAACCTCAATAACAAAGTAAAACAAAACTGATAAACAAAATCCACAATGTGAAGTTCATCGGAACCCTAAGAGAGAGAAGAAAGTACCAAAAGGCAAGAACAGAAGCCAGGTCTTGACTCCGATTGCGCAAGGGCTTCTTCAGCGGGGCCACGGAGGCGATGATCGGCGCTCATGGAATTGGCGAGGAGCGAGTACATCGCCGCCACGTCGGAGGCGGAAAGCGCCATCGCGGCAAACGACGTCGTTGAGAGTAACCGTTTGTTTGTTTCTTTGCGTTTTGGTTAGAGAGAGCTTTGGAAAAGTGAAATGAATCAATGTGTTCGGTGTGAGAGGGATTTATATATTATTTTAGTGGCTTTGAAATGGAAGAAAGAGAGAAGAAGGAAAAATAAAAAGTGTGCTTTTAAGAGTGTTTAAGATTGAGAGTTTTGGTGTGTAACTGAGAGTCTATGTCTTTGGTTGAAGCATTATGCATATGGGGGGTGTTAGTGTAGGCTAATTGGGACCCCAGTTTAGGGTCACTTGGGGGTTTCAGATTCAAACATGGTGCCACCATTGCCAACTCATTTTGCCCTTTTTTCCTTTCATTACTAGGCTTGTTTTATAAGCTAGCGGTAAGAATTTTTTGAGAATTGCTATATGGCTCCATCAAATTGCTCACATGCCTCTCAAATTATCCAAAATACCTTTTTTTATACAATTGGGTGTTGCGAGCCAATCCACTCCTGAGATAGTTTATGTTTATATCAAGAGACAGAGTATCATACACTCGGGAGATAGCTTACATATCTATCGAGAGTTACAATCCGATGGGCCTGGACAACAAAGATGAAAACTAGACAATATACTTGTGTTCAAAATGCTCCATGATAAAACATCAAAAGGCTTCATAACAAAACAGTTCAATAAACCAACAATTATTCACTGCATTCAAAGTTATGTCTTTAACCCTTCTGCATATTTGCAATTCATATAGAGTGTTGTTTTGCATATCATGTTATATCGTAAACTCTTGATTTGTCAGCCTCGGCATATCACCCTTTATATGAGGCAATAACATGGGATATGAGACCTTGTAGAATTGGGAAATGTAACCATGATCAACTTGTTGGTTGGTCTCCGCAAATAGATCTTGCATGTCTTCAGGTACAACATGTAACAAGTAATCATGAACTATTTGATTCATCTGAAAAACAATTCGCTCAGGTGCAGTGGAGACAAGATGTGTGAGGATGCCCTCTGCATGCCAACAGTGTTGTTTACACCTAAAACTAAGTATCATGTTAGTCGAACTCGACAAATAGCTTATTAAAATATTAGACGAATAAGCCTCTCATCCTAGTGAAGGATAAACAATGTTAGAGTAGTTGAGCGAATGAGTTGATTCTTTCTCAATACCACTAACTCATAATGTGAGTCCTTAAAGGCTCAGAACAGAGTCAAAATATCGTGGTACTGAACAATGACACAACAATTCCACAATTTATACTCTTGGTACCACTAACCATTTTAGAGGAATAGGAGAGAAGACATGGTCTCCAGTGGAGTTGTGCACCACAGACACTATCAATAGATCACGCCAAAGAAATAAGATTAAAGTCAGGGCGCCATGATCCCACTAACAAGGGAGTTATCTCACAATACCCACAAGATTAGTTGAATGGATGTTTAAGCATCGTAGGTCACATCATGTAGCTAGTAGACAATAGTTACAATATAAATACTATGTTCATACATTATAATAACACATCCAGTAAACCAAACAAGCTTATTTCACTTTTTTTTATCCATTTTGCATTTTTGCTTTTATTTAGGCATTTCTTAGTGTAGCTTAAATCCAAGAACAACCATATATTATGCTATACTGGATAACTCACAAGTGAGGGACAAAGTTCATCCCTCGATCTCAATCACTTGAAGCAAAGGGAATCACAATTGAGGAAGTTTAATCGACCTTGACTAATTTCCACTACCATCGATAAATTTGGCGCACCTAGTATGACAATACGACCTTTACCATTGAAGAATTTGATAATGCATGTCAGGATCATGTCTGACGTATGCACCTAAGGTTTTCGAGGTTGTGTGAGGCAATTATGATGACAACTCAGTCGCCAATACTCCTGTTGGTGGGCAAGAAAGCCAATATCAAGCAAACGATATTAATCAAAATCAATTGATGCCTTTATAATTAACACCTACTACACCTTATTATCAACATAGTATTTTTGTCACGACTAATCATAGGGTACATCCAATAGTTAATTATGTTTATAATCATGCTAACTTTCAAGCTGGTCAGATGCATATGATAATGAGGCCACAATCCACATAAAGGTGTATGACCCATTGGCATGCCACAAGTTCCTTCTTATGGCAGTACTATACATACAAGCAACATGTCTTGTTCTAAAGGAAACGTTTGCGACCCAAGTCCCAACAACAGAAATTTAACGACCAGTTCTACATTGAGGAAACAAGGTTAAAATATATTGTTGCCTGCTAATTACAACGATGACAAGTTTACATAGATTAGATAATTCAATGTAGACTTATTAATATTTGTAATTTCTATTCTACCAAAAGCATCATTCAATTAAACGCGTCTTTTTTAAATGAAAAATTTAATCATATTTTTTTTCATAATTGTTTATGCTACACTTTCTTACCCTTAATTGAACGGAACATTCACTTGGTTGCATAATATAGACTTATATACCACTTATATGGCTAGGAGTTTCGTACCCCAATAGTGACCAGCTATAAAACAGAGCACAACGTACTATGGTCCGTACACGGATGCCCTATTAGTTAAGATACTTGCATCGACATCCGTTTATTGTTTACATATAAATAATAGTATTATTTTCACATCCTATGTTATTCTAGCGCGTCCTATTTTTTTCTAAAAATACCCCTATTCCGGAAAATAAACTCCGAACTCCTTCCGGAAAATGAACTCCGGACAATTTCGTGGAATTTGGCACTTAACCAACCCTGATAGATGTTGATGCCAATGTTGAATGAATGGATTCAGAATACATAATCCAGACATTTTTTACACTCTCTGGATTGTGTAATTCGAAATGTGTAAATCACACCGTTGAAAGTCCACAAATGGGGTGGAAAATGTTGTTTCCGGATTACATAATCTGTAAAGTGCAAAAACAGTATGGATTATTTAATCCGAACTACATCAGCATAGAGGTAGAAGCCATCTATTTTGGCTGGGCCTCTGTTTTAGAGTATGGAGTCCAACATTTTGGCCTTTGACCAGTTGTTCAAACATAAAGTTCAACTTATAACATAACAATTAACGACACAATATAATTTTCAAACATTCAAACATTAATAAAATATAAAAATAAAAATTATCCAAGTGTTACATAATTAAAAATCATCCAAAATATTCAAATATAACATACATATGATTAAAAATTACAATCAACCCCTTATAACTACACCGCCACCACCCCTGCCACCACATCTGCCACCTCTGGCACCCTTGCCACCCTCAGTAGCTCCCCGACGACGATTACGTTCCCATCATGCACCTCTTTCGACACATCCTCCAAATGTTGCCACTCCTTAGACCCTCGCGGCACCAGACCACTGGACATCACAACATAGACATGGTATCTGATGCGGCTCATCCTTCCGTTAAGCTGTAAGTACCCATGCTCTCCATCCTCTTGAGCAGCAAGAGCATCAAGGACCTCACACTCCGGTGGCCTCGGCACCAGTACCGACATGTCAAGAAGAATCATGCGTGGATGAGACCGGTGATAAAACCACTCGATGTATCTATCTACTGCCTCCACACCATGAATTGCACGATGCCCCAACTGCTCAGGTGTCAGCACATGATCAAGTGCATGCTGAAAGCGGTTTGTGATCTCCGCCAAATTAATCACAAGAGGTGCACTCTCAGTGGGATGTCTCGGGATGGTCTGAACCCTCCCGAACTGACGAAGCATCCGCTCCGGCAGATATCTCACCATGCGGTCTCCGTATCTGAGCCATCCAGAGTAAAGGCTGACCCGCTCAAACGAGCGTGCCTCACGGTGCTCTCCATATGGGGCCATGACAACGCTCGTCAAATTCAGCGCATCTAGATGGTTTATGTACTAGTCTGGTGTACCCAAACCAGACCGTGGTACAAAAAGCATCACGCGTGGATCCCGATCCTCTCGATATCTTGCCCAGACATCCTTGCTTCCCATACCCCGGAAGTGTCGATACACCTAAGCCTGCAGCAATGACAACCACATATAAATATACAAACCATAAACACTTACATTTTAAAAAACGAAACATGATTTTTAATTTATACCTGCAACAAAGTCAGGTATCCTGGCACTTGACCGCAATTCCAACGTGCAACATTGTTAAGCTCCCTATACAAATGAGCTAGTGTCGCAGCTCCCCATGAATAATCAGCAACAACATCAAGGTCTCTAAAGTACCTCGGGTAGACAGCATCCACAATATTTTGGCTCTTGTCAATGAAGAGCATGATCCCCACCAAGTATAGCAAATATATGTTGAGAGCCTGGTCCCGCATCCTCCGCACCTCCTGAGTCACACCATGCTCAATCTCCAACGCCAACTGCTCCTTCATATGCTCCTTGAAAATCCGCTTCAAGTAGACAAATCGACAATGTGCACCTTTGGTACGAGTCACCTCAACATGAGTTTCACCCGGATCAGACCCCGAGTGCGTCACCATCCAATCCATCGCGTCTACCCGTGTGATAGTCTCATGGGACAGAAGCATGCCATCAATGGGGAGATGCAGCAAACAGGACACGTCATCAAGTGTCACTGCCATCTCCCCAAACAGAAGGTGGGAACTTGAAGTCTCCTCATGCCACCTCTACACAAAGCACAAATCAGACTGTGGTCAATCATGTTGTAGCTGATATCCTGAAGCCAAGAAAGACCGTTGCTTAACAACATATTAAAGCAAGTTTAACATTAATAAATATCTCGCCTTCAGACGCCTTCCTGGCCACGTGCACATGGCACCTCCACAGCAGGCTAGTGTCGTGTGGGCCACCGGGATAGTCATCAAGTGGCTCAGGGTCCACCACACGCTTCTTCCTCGTCCGCCTTCGCTGCGGTTTCGCGTCTTCCATATCTTCCTTCATTGCCTCCAACTCCTCGTCAAGCTCCTCCTCCTCCAATTGTTGCACGTCAATCTCGTCATACTCTTGCTCATGCTGCTCCGGCTGATGGCTGATGCTCGACATCAGCACGACGTCCTCTGGCACCCCGATGCCTCGGAACAACACCATCCTCCTCCATCCGTTGGCGACGCTCTCTCCTACGGGAAGCATGCCCTGCCATCCTTACGCGCTGAATAGAGGAGGAACCTTCTGTAACATGCACACAACAAAATCAGCACAAACACAGTACAAAATAGACAATCAAAACAAATATTGGGTGTTTCTGAAATTTATTTTCCGGATTGCAACAATCTAGTCCAGAAAACAAAATCTGAATTGCTTAAGTGCATAAGGAAAAAAAAACGGTACAGATTACTTGCATGCATAGAGAAATCGAACTAACCTTCCATGTGATGTTTATCAAGGGTTGAAATGCGGTCT
>Ga0315915_1003589_pt1 | contig 19646 bp, 16 predicted proteins | sample MpolbnodulesMG_FD_207738 | JGI IMG/M metagenome (GOLD analysis project Ga0315915, IMG submission 207738) | Medicago polymorpha root nodule microbial communities from Los Angeles, California, United States - branched nodules | ecosystem: Host-associated > Plants > Roots > Nodule | place: USA... | reverse complement strand
CCTTCACAAACAAACCCTAAACCATGACTTTATATTCGACCTACTTTCTAAAGACAAGTTTCTCTTTAGCGTATCAAAGCCTCTCTCGAGGTGCAGTGAGTGTGTTCCTCTAGCAATCACGCCTATTTTCATGGTTGATTGCTATTAGAATCCTTGAAGAACGAAACTATATATGTCTCAAGTTTTGCTAGACTATTCTCATGTTTTGCAACCCTTGTCTAAATTCACTTGTTCCAATATCAAAGCTCCGCTTTCGCTTTATGAATTGATATTTGAGATGATGAATTAACAAATACTAACCCTCCGCTTTATGAGTTTGGCATTTGTTAATTCATGATAAAAACAGTGAATTAGATTAGAAAGTAGATTTATATAAAATTAGGGTTTATGGTTTGGTTTGATTAGGATTACGTCATTAGACTTATCCAACAATCCCAAGACAAGAAAGAGTCTACTCACTAGCGATCCTTGTAGACATAAAAGAGAAGAAGAAGAAGAAGAACATAAAATAAAGGTGAACTTTTATTCAAGGAAACAATTGTCACTTATTATTTACAAGAACAAAAGATGAATTGTTGTGATAGCTACCTACTCTATTTATAGCCTACAAAGACTTAAGCCCTAAAAAATATAACAATAGAATGCTCCACAAGAAACCATGGGCTTTTAGGTCAGAAGTAGGCTAATAGGTAGCTTGTCTGGAAAGCAAAAGCAGCTAAAGAAGGCTTTGAAGGGTGGCACGGCCGTGCCATTGGGGGCACGGGCCGTGCCATGTTTTTGACTTTGGGGGTGACATATTTTTGTCCCATATTTTGTATTTTCATCCCGAATCAGCTCCTAATCCTCTTTCTTTTGCTCCAAGACTGAATCTTCAGATATTCGTTCCTGAAATATAATTATTTGGAATTGAAGTAAAATAGCTCAAAAAGGAAATAGTATTTAAATAAAACTAAATAAAATCTAAATATAATAAACTCAAATAACATATTAAAAATACTAATTTATCGACTGATCAGCATGTTAACATGAAAGTTATGTTTCAGATGAATTAGCTACAAAGCAATATTTCATGGTCATTTTACCAATCGTTGGAAATGAGGAATTTTAGTTACGGAACTCCGGCTTAGTTAGCCGAAACTAGTTGTTATCAGAAAATAATCAGAGACATACTCAGATAAGTATGTCAAAGTATAAGCTATACCAGAATATGATATATTGGATATATGTTTATGATTATTATTATGATTATGGTGATTATGTTTATGATTAAAGTTATGAGTATGACTATATTTATTATATAATCAAAGTAATATTTGAGACAGCGATTCTAGTTATCCCCTGATCACTCAGTTATGCGTAATGAAATCGTATAAACCCTAAATGGGTTGAGTTTAGAAACAGATGGCGATCTTAGGTTCCCTGAGGTTGCCTACAACCTAGGATAGGTGGAACTCACTAAGACATCTTGTCTCACCCCAATCCCTTTTATTTATTTCAGATATACAAGTTATTGTACGATAGGATGGCTCATGATGAAGAAGCAGAAGTAGCTGGACCATATAAAGTACACGTCAGTGGAACTATTTCTGAGGTAACGGGCGAGAAATTCTATGGTTTGTTCAGAGAATATTTATTTATTGTAATTTTAATGTATCCGACGCCAAGTTTAACACACATGCTAGATATCTTAGGTAATTTCTAGCAGGGGTGTTTCATAATCCATGATTATACGATCATGATTTTTTTCAAACAACAACAGATAAGACATTTTGACTAAACTAATTTGATGAGTCAATAATTAGTGCTTTTAATATAATATTTGAGTCTATTTTATTTAGATTGTATATGTTTTTATTTCCTTTTTAGAGCTATTTTACTTCAATTGCAAGTTATTTTATTTCAGGAGCAAATATTTCAAAGATTGCGTATTGGAGCAAAAGAAAGGTGTTTTGGAGCTGATTCGTGCCAAAAATATAAAGATTCTGGACAATTTTATCTGGCACGGCCGTGCCTAGCAATGGCATGGCCATGCGTGCAAGATTTCAAAGCCAATAAACAACCAGAAGACTTGGCACGACCCGTGCCTCCAGTAGGACGGCCGTGCCACCCTCTCAGACAGCCTTTTGATGCTTTTGCTTCTTGTACAAGCTACCTATTTAGTTTATTTCTGACCTAAAGCCCATGGTTTCTTGTGAAACATTCTATTGATGTATTTCTTGGGGCTTAAGTTGTTGTAGACTATAAATAGATTAGCTAGCAATCACAACAATTCATCTTTTGTTATTGGAAATAATAAGTGACAATTGTTTCTTTTAATAAAAGTTCTTCTTTATTTTCTAGTTATTTTATTTATGTTCTTCTTCTTCTCTTCTATGTCTACAATGAACATGAGTGAGTAGACTCTTCTTGTCTTGGGATTGTTGGATAAGTCTAAAGACCTAATCCTAATCAAACCAAGCCTCGAACCCTAATTTTATGTAAATCTATTTTCTAATCTATTTCACCGTTCTTATAATCATTAACAAATATTAATCGATGGATCGAAAGATGAAGTTTAATAATTGTTATTGATTCATCACAAATATTAAGCGATGGATCGAAAGATGAAGTTTTAATATTGGAACAAGTGAATTTAGACAAGGATTGCAAAACATGAAAATAGTCTAGCAAACCTTGAGACAATAAATGTTTCGAGCTTCAAGGATTTCCATAGCAATCAACCATGAAAATAGGCGTGGTTGCTAGAGAAACACACTCACTGAGACCGAAAGGAGATGTGATAGGCTAAAGAGAAACTTGTCTTTAGAAAATAGGTCCAACATAAAGTTCTAGGTTTAGGGTTTGGTTTGTGAAGGGTTTGTCACCATGATGGACCAATAATCCCAATGCGCTTTTTATTATTGTTTTTAAACCGTTAAAAATCCCAACTTTTCAACTGAACTTTCTCCTAATCATTCGTAAAAGTTAATCGAATTCAACAACTCTCTATCGGAACGATACTCTGATTACTACACCGGTAAACCGTGCACTTGCGGATTTACTACATCATAATTGCATAAAGGTAATCTATCTTTCCAACTACTATACACGTTAAAAAAATACATTTTATAAGTGATATTGGATTTCAATCAAAAAATTTAAAAAAACAATAAGATAATGTTTACCTTGTGTTCCGAGCAATTTTCGTTGGATGTGAAGAATGTCGTCTACCAAATTTGGGGAAGTAGTGTTCCATACTACATCTGGACGGGATAACTGGCCTGACAACATTAAAACAGCAAACATTCTGCGTAAAAAAGTTCCAGTACCCCATATGCTTGCTTCAGTGATTGCATCTATATACTCTTTATCATCTTCTAGTAAACCCATCACAAGACATGCATCTTTGAAACTGTCATGCTTGACATTGTCGACTGTTTTTATATCATCAAAACTTGTAGGACCTTTAATATAATTCAAAAGAGTTCTTAGATAAAAACGTTCTCCTGAACCTGGAGGCGCAAAATGAACTCGACCAATTGAGTAACCTTGTTTCCTTGGAGTCCATTTATGCAAGTCTTGTCTCCATCTAAACTTCAACGGAAATTGATTGTACGTCAACGTACGTGCTTCTACATATATTTTGTTTGCTTCCATCCGACCCAAAAATTTGGTAACGTGACTTGTTGGCTTGTTAATAACTTCTTCAATGTCTTTATTTTCTTAGTACATAACAGACTGCTCACCTTCAAGATGATAGTTTAGGCGCTCAACTGAAGGTTCTCTGTAATGTATGTCAAATGAAAAAAAAAATCCTCCAAGCAGCTTCACATGTAGATAGATATCAACAATCGTAATACATTTTTGTTTCGTCAACACATCCAGAATTGCTATGTTCCTTTGAAGCATTATAGAAATTTTTCGTAACATGATCATGTCCTTTATTTACATATTTGAACAGATATTTGATAGACCGTGATTGATTGCACCATTCAACATTTATATGGGCATTATACTTTAATAACAATGTTCGATTGTATGGGACAACATACCTGCAATATATATAAGATAGTAGAAATCTTTATTAGTGCTTATTGGTTAACGTTGAGTTTATATAACCATTTGTGTATAAAATAATCTAGAGCCACAAATATACTAAAACAGTAAAGAAATGACAATTGAAAACTTTTAATTGAAACCAACGTAACCCAATTTGTGAAAAAAACTTGTTTATTTTACTATTCTATTTATATTTGGAACAAAGACATACCTATTATCTACAAAACAAGATCCTTTTTTAACAAATACTCCATTGTCCCTTCTTTTGTATACTGGTTATCCATCTGGATTAATAAATATTTCGTTTACGTACTTCTTTGGAAAATGTTTCATGCATTTGTTTCTATCTATGCATGGTGAGCTTTGGTTTTCAGGACCACATGGGCCATGCATCATGAGGGAAGTAACAATCTTAAACAGTTCTGAATTTGTATCTTTATCTGGAATCTCGGCTGAAATAATCCTGTCTATATGTTCGGGTTTTTTACATCGATATTGTGGCTTAAGAAAAACCAAAATATGCGCATGTGGCAGTCCACGTTTCTGAAACTCAATTGTATATATCACTGGAATTGAAAAAAAAGCAAAACAACAAATAAATATTCAAAATAATAATTAAATAGTAACAGTATGTAAGTTTATAATAGCTAAATGTATTAAAATAACCTCAATATATAAATAGAAACTCACATGCGCGTACTTCGCCGAATATCGCACCCTTTTTAATCTCCTTCACTAAATGGTCAAGCTTTAACTTGAAAATCCTACTGGACAAATCAGGCCTATCCTCTGGACCTAAGTTGTATTGCATCAAAAAACCAATTACTTCAGGCCATTTATGGTTGCATGTAAAAGTTATTAATAGATCTGGATAATCAATCCATCCACATATAGCCATAGCATCTTGATAGTTCTGAATCATGTAACGTGGCGCTCCAACAAAAGTAGCTGGTCAAACGACTCTTCTTCCCTTGGAACTCAAATCCGTCTCTCCCCTAAGAATCGCCTCAGTTAAGCCTTTGTACATATCATCCCTTAATTCTTTTTTGTGATCTCTGGCATATTTTTAACCTTGCATACTCTATTATGCTAAATGAGTCAACCAAAAATTGATGAAATAGCCTTTTTGATAAAACAATTGTTGAAATATCTCGCTCCCTTTGTTGAATCTTATATTGAAGCCATTATTTGTGTGTAACAAATAGTCTTTGGATTTCTGGCAAATCATCACACTCATTGTACTCTATGTCATTTCGAAAACCATCCTCGCCTTTAGGAAACAACATTGGATACTGAAGTGGAAAGTAGGTAGGCTCAAAAATATATATTCGTTTCAAAAGACCAGATTGTTCCTCAACAACAATATCACAATCAAAATCTGAATTTTTGAAATCACCAACAACTAAGGCTGCCACTTCGGATGCTGTCGGTAAGTTGTATCTCCTACCATCGCGATTTCTCTTGCCTAATAATCTTAGTCGAACTATAGGAGAATTGTTATCTTTTAGCTTGTCCCTGACAGTCATGTATGTCTTGACATATGGATTACAGTCATCAAGTATTTGCCTCAGTTCCTCCACTATAGATGAATTCAAAGATGCATTGTCATCTACCATCCTGATAAAAGTTAAATCATAATATAGTAGGTGTTAGCATAAACACATATGATATATGATTATCAATAGCAACTACATAATTAGTGATCCTAATGGAAAAAATCTTACTTGACAGTGTGCATTCTATTTTTTATCTCGTTATCAGTGTCGTAAATGTATAAATGAGCAAACTTTGGTTCTTTTCCTAGTATCAGCAATAAACTCCCAATTTGGGGATGATTCTCTCCATTCATAAAAAATGTAGGTGGAGCTTTTCCCTTGTTGATTTTGTAGTCAATCTTACCACCCATTGACGTGAACGCAAACATAGAATTAAATGATATAATATTTTCCATAAAGAAGTTGCTCCTTTTATCATTCTTATAGTATAGATGAAAGGAGAAGGAAGTAGATTAGGGCAGGCTACCTTCCTTGCCTACAACACATTCCAAATTTCAGTTTCCTTGCATTATATTCTTTTTGTAATCTTTCACTGTACCACATCTTTGCATCACATTTTGGGCATTGATGTTCTGGCAAACCGAAATGCATATATTGAATGATTTCGTCTACCAAGTAATATTTAAAAAATTTATACTTGATGTTATTCAATAGGACTGAAAACAAACGATGATTTAAACTTAATTCCAACCAATTTGTACCTCTTACAATAGCCATTTCAACTTCAATGGTTTCCTCATTCATAGTATGTACTACGTCGAGACTATTTACCTCTTCATCAACATCTTCGATTACTTGAAAATCTAATAATTGGCATAAAGTTTATTAGTTTATTATTACAACTTGCTTATATTTATTTTGTTAAAAGGAATTGTGTTTATTATATGATAAATTGTGTTTATTATCAGTTTAACAAATCGGTATCTTGTATGGATGAAGCTTTAATTATAACTAAACAACTGCCATTTGAAAACAAAAAACATTTGGACAAAGTGTAACTTTCTTGAGTTACTTGGAACGTCGGATTCTTCACCATTTTCTTTGCAAATCAATCTGAATGCTTCCTTATCGGATAGATTATTATGATGCGGTATAGTGTTCTTAATGACGTGCCTTCCGGGTCCTAGGTGGGTCGACTTGGTGTAGGTCCCCTTTATAAAACTTGAACTGTTCGCAACTACAGGGCATAAGTAAAAATGATAAGAACAATATAATTAGATATGAATTGTTTCCTCTAAATAATAGCAGATATGACACAATAAGTATGCTTACCATTTGTGACATCAAATAATGGAGTTCTTGTTGAAGGATTGATGCGTTTATGCCCAAGCTCAACTGATGTTCTTGCACTTTTGGTGCGTTTGTTTGGTGGTTCCATTTTTGAAACTCAACTGAAACTAAATTGTTCAATTGTTTTCACATCTCCTGACTGAAACTAATTGAATAATCAATTGGTGTGTTCAGCAGATGCAATATGTTGAATCGAAAAAATCACAACAGTTAATATCACTATTAGTGGTGTATGAGATTTGAAAGCTAAACTAAAACTTAAGACTATAGAGATGCATGATTTCGGTAATAAATCAAAACTATTTCAATTCCCTCTATATCATAAATGATGGCGCGCCTAAAATGCCTAAAAATGTGATGTCTATAATGAGTGAGTAAACACATAAAAGGCAAGGAAACTTGTATGCATTTAAGGAAAACTAACCAATAATAGTGATTTTGTATATATGTTAATGTTGATTGTCTAATGTCTATCAGGACTTTTTACAAACTTTTAGAATTCCATTAGAGCATGGCATGGTGTTCTCAGAATTAATTATCCTTTGTCTGCTATTATTTACATATGTTGTTGAGCAACTAAGTAAGCATGCCAATCTTATATCACAGATATGGTTAAAGAATTAAATGATATTATTTACAATTTAATACTCATGTAGTTAGCTTGGTATATTCACTTGCACGTTTTTGAACAAAACTATCTCTCTGATTATTATTTTTATAAAAACATGTGACACTTATTTTTTATTTTTTCAATGTGATTTTGACAAAAAAAAAGCCAATACAGTTCGGTAGCAATGGTAGTGTCGATGAAACGCACGCGATAGGATTATTATAATTGGCAACGCAACAGCACAACTTGAAATTTAGGTGAATATCGAGAAGAAGAAAAAAAGGATAACACCTTGAAATATATTTTAGCACAAAGTTATTGAGGTTTTATTCTGTCTATATTAAGGAAACCATTCTTAGAAATTTTAAAAAATTATGCAGGCATAAACTTTGTGTTAAAAAAAGGGTAGAATAATAAGTTGCACTAATAAGGTAGAAATATTATGACTTTTGTTAGTGCGGTTGTATTGTCGCTGCATTTATGACACCTTCATATGAAACTTAAGTAAAAATTTATGTAGGCATGAAGTTTGTGTTAACAAAAAGGTAGAATAATGACTTGCACTAATAAGGTAGAAATATTATGACTTTTGTTAGTGCGGTTGTATTGTCGCTGAATTTATGACACCTTCATATGAAACTTAAGTAAAAATTTATGTAGGCATGAAGTTTGTGTTAACAAAAAGGTAGAATAATGACTTGCATCAATAAGATAGAAATTTAGACACAATATATAGAAGTCTATAATAGTTGAAAACAATGAAGCAACCAAAACATAGCATCCTTCAAAAAAAAATGACATACCTTTCTATCTTGTGACCAAAGTCTTTTGCTCCAAACCTTAATGCCTTCCACTCGTACAGATTCCTTGCGGTGCAAAATTTTTTCCAATCCCCTCCAAACTTGATTTCATCCTTGTCATAATGAATGACCACATTGAACAACCAATGATGTCCGCTATCGTCAATAATTTCCAATTCTTTGCAATTCTTGTTAACGATGTTATCAAATACTTTAGCATAGGAGAAAGTCTGTGTTAAAATAAGTAAACAGACACATGTGAGATCTTATAAATAAATCGTCATTGACAGATAAAAAAAATGAACTATGTGACTAAATCCATACTAAACATATACCAATTGATCAGATGTTACATCTACAAGTGTTAACCATTTGGTAACACTAAATTTTAAACAGTTGCATCCGTGGCGATAAGGCATCGAGTAGTCGATTTTGATAGATCCAGGTGTTGCATTAGGACCGTAAATTGAATGATCTAGTCTTAAACTCAAAGGAGGGAGATGAATCGGATACTTGATTTCATAGTCATGGCGATCATGAACCCGAATCACAAAAAGTTGTGGTACAACATGGATCAGAGACATCCAGCCACCATGCTCTAATTGATAGGCCTTGTTGAGTTCTTTTATTCCATGAGAGAAACAGAGCTTTCCATCGTATTTATCCACGACAACCTCAAATTGATTGAGTCCTGGATCGATCAAAGTGACATACCTATTCAACTAATTGCAAATCTCCTTTTTGAGAGTTGTACCCAATATCAAATGGTTCTGTTTTGAAAACATGCATCAAAACAAAACAATTATGCACTTACAAATGTTGGTAATAACATTATACATGTTTGACCTATGTCTATAATGAAAAATACAACTGAAAGTTGAAATGGAAAATAAATGAAAGAAGCCACGCAATTGGAGTTTCACGATTGGGAATAATTTTACAGCATATGCACAAAGCATAACAAATTATACCTCACATTCTATGTAAATTTCATCTCAGATTCAAAACTAATTTCCTCATATAAAGGATCTTCTGTTTTATAGCAATTAAATAGCAAAATAGTTTCCTTATTCTTCATTATTTTCTAACAGTATGATTGACCACAATATGTTTTGTATAACATACCTCGTCTGGGTGGTACTATACATGATAGGTGCGCCACTTTAGCTTCAGCAGTTGCATAAATGCAGGATCTTCAACATGATATTCTCATAAGGCAACATCTGCAAAACAACTCTCTACATATTACTCTTTTTACACGGTTACAACAAATCTCACACTTTAAAAATATAAGATTAATCACATGATATTAACATAAAGTTTCTATTAAAAGAGAAGATACCTCTGCATGAGTAGAGAGCGAAATCGGTGATATTTTTTGCTGACTTAAGATCTAACATGGTTGAATTACAGGATCTTTTGGTTGTTTAGTATTTTGATATGAAAACCTACAACTAAATTATAAGGAGAAGACACCAATATATAGAAAGTATAACATGTGGATGTCGATTCACTTCTATTGGTAATAATTTCTATTCATTGCAGCCATAAAAGCAACAACTGTCAATTGTTTTGTAATGCATTATGACGTTCCAATTCCAAAAGTTGTTAGTGTCAATAATTAATACCAATAGTTGACATTTGGCGAGGACATTAGTTTACTACTGAACCATCTATTGATGCCAATAATTTTCGACTAGCAATAATAAGTATTAATTTTTCATTTATTCACAATGGCATATCATTAAGTTCCAAAAATATTTGAAATTGGACTTGTTATAAAAATGGTTCGTATCCTTATTATGCTATTAGCAATAATAAATATTAATTTTTCTTTTATTCAAATGGCATATCATTAAGTTTCATAAATATTTGAAATTGGACTTGTTATATGGATGACGTGATTGAAGAAGGTTTAGTATTTGCAGCAATAATAAGTATTAATTTTTCTTTTATTCACAATGGCATATCATTAAGTTCCATAAATATTTACATTATATTTAAATTAAAAATGTTAGAATTCAGTAACTTCTAAAAAGTAACAGTACCTACAAATCTCTAGTTGCCGAGTCGAAATAACCACTGAAATATGTTTCGAATAATATCTATTTTCAGAGTTTTAGCCTAATTGTAAACAAAAAATGTGATTAGCCATTGTTGACTTCTGAACAGATCATACTTATTACTCGATAAAATTATCAAATAGAACTTGAAACGGAATACTTGATTCTAGAAGTGCAGAATTATAAACATATTGCATAGATGTTGTTTGAATTACAATACCATCAACACAAAAGATAAATACTCAAACTAAATAGAAAAACGCAGAAAAGAACAATCTATCAAACGATAAGAAAGCATTAAGTTTGCTTACGAAGAGTGATTATCTAAACATCAATTTCATGTCTAGAATTTATCTTTGGATAGAGGATTACTCTAAACCTAGATTCAAAAGTATTTTTCAATCACAATTAAATCAAACATAAACAATAAAGTGCAAGAATAATCTCAATATCAAATCAAATGCTAGAACCATATATTTATAGATCAAAAGATTACATGTTTTTCTAAGAACAAGTGCCTCTAATCCCAACAATGGAGATTTAGCTACTCATTGTCATGGAAGCCTTGCAAGAATGAATTGAAATGGAAGGATTCATTACAACTTTGTGATTTCTCAACAAATGAGAAAGAATCCACCTTCTATAACTCTCACTCTATGAAGAACAAGCCTTATCTCTCTCTCTAAAGCTATTGCCAAATATTCTCTAAGATTCTAAGATATTTAAAAGAATTGATCAAGTGGGCTTTTATAGGAAGTCTGATCAGCATTAACTCGCCTCGTGAGTAACTCCATTCGCCATCGTGAGTTGATGTTTCTTCACCAGTGGGTTTATGCCACATTAGCTCTGAGGAGTTTAGGCCACCGTAACGCGCCTCGCGAGTAAAGTTGCTCGCTATGGCGAGTACTTGACTTCTTAGCTCGCCTTCAGTTCGCCGTTGCGAGTTGGAGGCGTGTGATCTCTGGTGCTCTCTGCCTAAGCACGCCTCGGACTCGCCTTTCTTCACTAATCACTTGCCATGGTGAGTAAGCCTTTGTACTTTTTCTTTGTTTTTCTTCTTTGCTCAATGTCTTGAGTTCAATTCCTGCACAAATTGGGTAAAGTAAGATAGATAAAGCATAAAAGGGCTATGATCACTTATCTCTCGGCTTTTCCCTAAATAACTTGCAAAACAAGTAACAAAAGTGCCTTAATTATTCATTTAAAATACAACTTTCTGGCACTTATCACCATGCCATTGCACCTGTTTGTTCATTAACTATTAGTTAATATGGCGGAAAAGTTATAATTACGGTGTGTACATAAAACTTTCCATAAGAGTTAACTTAAGAATTTACCCATATACTTCCTCAATCTGCCAAACTGTACAATCAGCACAACACGCTTATTTCAAGATTGCATAGCTTACTCTAAATCCTCTAGTGTAAGATCAATGACTTTGCTTTTTCTTCCATTCTTCTCGGTTTCGCTTACACTATCTTTCTCGACTATATGACCAAGTACATCTACAAAAAAAAATTGCATTATCATTTACCTAAACAGCTAAAAACAAAGTCATATAACTAAAATGTAGTATTTCATACCAGCAACAACGTCCTCTTCTTGAGAAATCAAAATGTCTTTGAAGGATATGAATTCAAACACGTTCCGAGGCACAATTCTTGCATTCACCTTAGTAAATCTCGAATTTCCCATCATGTTAAGTTTGTACTTGTGTGGCAAGAGTTTGTAATTCCCCTCATTAAATCCTACCATGACATTCTCTAGCTTATATGTTCCTCCTTCTTCAACCATTTTTTGAATCGTTGGCACCAGGTATTTACGAACAATGGCATGGATCCATCCTCGCTAAAAAAATAACAACATGACATTAACACGAAACAAAATCATATACGTGTTTGTGGTTATACATGAAGTTTATATAATATACCTTCTCATCAACCAATATCATGTTCATGAAGATGATATCGTCTGGATTTCCCTTATCACGGATGAGCCATATATGGGCCACACGTATAATCAACTTCAAATCCTTCTTCCCACCTGTCACGGCTGAAATGGGGGTGAAAATGTTTGCCATCTTATCAATTGAAAGAAACAGTAATGTGCTAAAAGAACAGAATAGTTGTATTCTCACAACTAAGTCCCACTTATATAGTTAAGAGTTAAATATGTAGTTGGCTATAGGATTTGGCCTTAAAGGAAGATAACACTTGTCTGGTTTTGGATTTGAAAAAACCAAAATAACGTGCATGGGCATTAAACAATAGTAGCACGCTAGTTAATTGATTGGCAGTAAGTGAAAAGGCAATACATTTGATATCTGATAAAATTCTTAAAGATTGTGGCACACTTGATAAATGATTAATTGGAAAATATGAAGCATTTATGACTGTGTAAGTAATTGTGTAATTTGTCTGCACGCTTCAAAATTTAGTTTTGGTTTCTCAGTCATTGCACGCGCATTACTAACCTCAATATTGGGCCACACAATCATCAATGCTTGCACAGTGACCTTTTAGAATATAACAGTTGAGCAATAAATTCACAAAACACCTGCACCAAATGCATTAATTGAGGTGACTCTGTATATACTTACAATACTCTTACGAATACAATTAATGTGAGTCTTGAAAAGACATGCAAGCACGTACACCACACAAGTAAGAAGATCTGCACAAATCCCTTCATGTTCTTTGATTTAAGATTACATCATAAGACAAATGGAGAGGATTAAAAAAGTGACATCATAATTTATAATCGAGACCGAAAAATTCACAAAAAATATATTGATCACTATTTTGTTAAACAAAGTTACTTATTTGAAATTACCTTCAATGCATGATTTTCGTGATCTATACAATATGAATTGTTGAAGGCTAGTTAAAACTAAAAGTGTTTTATTAAATAACATATTTGTTTCATATAATGTTACGAAGTAACATCTTCCAATTGATTTGGACTTGTTGTCTATATTTAATATGAGAATTATAAGTTTGTTATGTTTGCTTTTCCGATTGGTGTGAACATTATATATTGTATTGTGTCTTGCACTCACATTTTAAGATGATATGCGTGAGTTATCAAAATTCTGAACAGTAATTTTCAAATTAAGAATTCAATTATGACTATGAATTAGCGAGTCTTATGCACTGTATTGTTAATAGTTTATGACATGTCCTTGTTCATTTTTTTATGGCTGCATAAGGGCTTATGGTACAATATAAATTGATGGTAAACAATCATCTATAAATGACATTTATATATTGTTAGTCAAACGAAGAAACATTTCAATACCATAAATTGCATTGAAATTAAAAGATAGTACATTAAACTGAAAAGATAATACCATAAATTGCATTAAAATGAAAAGATAATTCAAAAACATGGAAACGGAACCAAAAACATAAACCCTAAAAACTAAACTCCATCAAGTGCACTGTAGACATCAAACTCAAACAATAGTTGAGCGTTTGACTTGAATGTAGATGGTGTCGTTCATGCTAGCATGTGGAAACCCAACCTTAACCACGACACCTTCCTCAAGTCTACGCGCCTGTACCATCCTTTTCCATCCTCCACCAAGCTTGATGTGGTGATGTGATCTGGTTCCAAATAAAGTGATGTAATTCCACTTGTTTCCACAATCATCAATCATTCTTAATGAAGTGGTCTTTTTCCCGATAGTTAAATCACACATGCCCTTGTAAATAAGCATCTGCACAAAAATGACAACGTTAAAAACAACTTTTTATATCTTGTATTAGAAATGGTCCAAAAAAAGAAATGAAATACAAAAACATTATACCATAAATCCAGAAGTGACATCAAATTCGTTTAAATCCTTCTTCCAATAGATTTGAAAATTACTCTCATCATGATGGAATGAGAGGATTTCACTTGTGACCAGAACACCTTCATAAACAAAGGTTGGCACTATAGTTTTCTCAATTTCAAATTTCATAGGAGGAATAAAAAGAGCAGGATCCACAACATGTCCTGATCGATTAATCACATTAATCCCAAACTGTCCAGCACCGGTAAACACCATCACAATAGTTCCACCCAAACACACATCATAAAAGTCGCATATGGCATTGAATCCAGTAAATATACGGTACCACGTATCCTTTCAACCATAACCTCAAACTTATTGTTGTTTGGGTCGATAAAAGTTGCGTAATCACCTAGTGATGCACCAAAAGCAGAGACAAAGTTATTTGGCAACATAAGTGCACCCTGGAAAATATACATAACCGATATTAGTAAGTGAGTAAATTGAGCAAATCGCAAATGAACTATTAATTTGAAATGTCGCAACCCTAAAAACACAGTATCAGTAATCTTGCACTCACATCTGTTACACGGAACTCAAGGTGAAGAGTTCGATATTGAACTCGCAATCTGTTAACAAACTTGTCCAAATCAGTTATAGGATTTGGATCTAATGGAACTGAAAAAGATCAAAGATTCAAATAAATTAGTGCAAGTTGAAAAATATATATGAAACAAAACATAAGAGATCAAGAAAGAAAAGAAACATGGTTAGATTTTGTTGTGTTATTCGTACCCTTCAAGCAGTGCAAGACTAATAAAGTTTGTGCATCACTTTCCATTGTTAAGTTGAAATTGTTTTGACGTTAAAATGATGGTAGCAGAGATTATGGGCATGCAATCGTTTATATAGATGGGGAAGTGTCTAGCGTAAGATTCTGATTGGTTTATCTAGGAACATGAAAGGTTATGAGATATACGGCTGAGATTTAGGAAGTGGTTGGCAGATGAGATTAGCATTAATTATGTATTAGGGAGGGAAAATGAGGAGGGATTAGGGAGGGAAAATGAGGAGGGAAAATGATTAGGGAGTGTAATTTCCACTTCTCAAGCTGTAAACTACCAAGCTAGAATTGGTGGAGCCATGCTCTAGTGTAAAAGACAGGTAACTAATTTGTTCGTCGTTATGAGTATTGATTTTGGGTTTTTATTCATGCTTTTGCTAGAATTGTGTTTGACATTGGTTTTTAGTGATTATGTGCTTGTTTGGTTGGACTTATGTTATGTATTTGACATGCAGGATTGGCTTCAGTATGATTGCTGATGCAGAAGGGCTTATCACACCTGGATAGGTTGGTGGTATACCTTGATGAATCTAGTGAAAGCGCTTTCTCTGAAATATTGTGGTTTGGGTGGGAGCAAAGTGGTGCTGCTTATTAACTAGTAAAATGTCATTGCCTAGTAATTAAAGTGATTATGTGCCGTTGGAGGTTTTCTTTCAATTTTGAAACTCAACGATAATTAACTACACTTGGTTCATTTAGTGAGCGGCAGTTAATTACTGTTGAAAGTATTTTGGTATCTTTGAGGTGTTAAAGAGCAAAAATTAAACTGAAATGAGTAAAATCCCGTAGATTAAATATGTTTTCCCTCTTTGGGCCCAATCTTTATAGCTGATTTGATCCACTTTGAATTTTTTTATTGAATTTTTATCAAAAAAAATATGTCTCAATTGAACTACTATAGCGAATAAAATAAAATAAAAGAACAACGAGATTTAGAAATATAATAAGAAGAATTGAGGAAAAGCAGGGAAGAATGAGAGTTCCATCGTTTTCTATAAACACGGGTCTTTGTTTTTGTTTTAGTTTTGATAATTGGCTCTATTAAAAAGATAGGCAGAGTTCGGCACATCTATTGAAATTGCACCTAGTATTCGATTTGCAGTTATGTCATTTAAGGTCAGATTAAATTAGACTTATTTTGAGTTTATGCAAATAGATAAGTTATTATATTAATTTATGAGTTTTTACCGACGAAAATTCTATCTTTATAAATTGTCTTTTTATAAACTGCATTTATAAACTTATTAATAATACATAAAAGCTTATTTATTTGCATAAGTTGTTTTGCATAAGTTCAAAATCAAATTAATCCTAACGGGCCCTTAATGGGTTTGAACACATAGCATATGGGGTTTGCAGTTTTAATCATTTTATTTGGATTGTTTTTATTGCTTGGTCAACGCTAACAGTTTGACATTTGTGTGGGGAACTAAGTGCTTGGAAAAAGCACAATAAAGGTTTGGGGCAACGGTTTCAAATTGAGCCTCAACCAACATGGTTTGTCCAATGCATGAGAGTTCAGTTATCTATAATCATAACTTTTAGGGGCAACATGGAAGACTTCATGTGCGTCTTACCACACATGAGTACACCCTTTTCAATTAGGAGTGTATTAATATCTGATGTCATCCGGCACTTCGCGTTGTACTCCACTATATAAGTGTGGTTTTGTGCCACACTCAAGATACAGTCACATTTTACCACTTTTTTCACGTCTTTCCTTCCTCATTTCACTCATTGGCTTGAACATCGGAATACTAATATGTTTTGCATGTCCTTTTCTCCTCACAAAAAAATCTTTTCCGCCGCATTGAAAACCGTCTTGCACGAGCACTTTCATCGAATACTCATCGCTCTTGTCTACTTCAGATCAACTAACATATACCTATCAATTTAAAGAGAGCTTATCGTAACTACAACAAAAACTTTGCTATCTCCTAGATATATCATCCACTTTCTTACAAGATATGTTCTATTTCCCACTAAGGATGAATCCAAGACTCAGATATGCTCCAATCCGAGGGGCTTAACATTCTCACAATCTCGAATTGCATGCATATGCGTTATAGTTTCAATTCCAAGGCTCTAGTTGCATTTTAAGCACAGTTTACAAGTAGATACACCTCTTTTATTTCTTCCCACGTTTGTTACTAGTTTACTACAAGCAATTTTCCATAACACTTTTTTTTTAATAATTCTCCATAACATTTCTCTAAAGTGTAACATGAGAAGGTTAAGATTATTTTTCTAACGAACTTATGATGTCTTATGATGCAATTTGTAATATCAACTTTTAATCTATTAGCTAATGATTGAAAATATCATCTTTATACTCCAAAGGGAGTTGGTTATTTTGGAGGAATCCATTCTTTTAAACATGCTGAAAAGATGGGATCAGGGGAGAATGAATATTCATTTTCACTTGTTAAGTTATATAAGCAAATTTAGCAAAGTTGGGGTTTGTTTTGAAATATATTTAAAAACTCAACCATATATTTTTTTTTTAAACTAACAGACTTTAACTATTATTAATTTGTGTAAATAAGATTAGAAAATAGACAAAGTAAGTATTTCTTAGAAATTAAGAACTGAACTTTAATGGTTAATGAATTTCATTTAAAGTTGAATCATGTGAGAGAATCAAATTTAAATTTTAATTGAAATAATCACCAACAAAACTTTACTTATTTTTCTATGGAACTCTGAATAACTATCCTATATTTTTCTTGAAAATATTAATATAAAAATATCATGTACCAAAAACATAAAAAATACAAAAAATATCATAAAGAAATGTGATCCATTCATGAAGTGGGCCCCAACAATAGGAAATTAGCTCCACAAAAACAACGGCAACTAATGTGTCACTATATTGATTACCCTAATTAACGGCCAAAATGAAATCCATTATTGACTAATTTCTCTATGATGTGGGTCACAAAGCAGACCAGGTTCCAAACTTCCAATGACTTTAGTATCCAACCAAACCTACCATGTTCCACTTTCTCCCCACATAACACAACCATCAATTTCATTCAATCACCAATGTTAACATCATCTTCTATCATGATTTCGCCACCTTATACTCTAATCAGTGCACTAACACCTTCATGCATGGCGGATCTGGTGTTAGGTATTCATCACTGGAGATTCATTACACAATATATGTAATCTTGAATCTAGGTTAACCTTTGTTTTGTTTCATCAAGGTGTGTAATCTTGCTAGAAGGGATTCATCACACAAAGTTGTAGAACATAGATAGCCTATCATGTAAAATAATGATTGTTATGACAAACTCTAAACAAATTATGTATCACATAAATAACACTATTATCTTCTTAACTGAAATTATATATATATATATATAGTGGTTGTTTTATATCGATGTGAGTTTGACAAAATCATAGCAAATTTGTATAATTTTGTAAAACCTACACTTTCTAACTTTAACAAAACTGTGGTACTGTGATTTTGTCTAACTCAATATGTACGAGACATACACATGTATGCATTTCTAACTAAAAAAAACGATAGTTAAAGTATAAGATTAGTTACCATTTGGAGCTGACCATAGTAGAATGAACTAATCTTTCATAACTTCGCAAACCAAAGTTTGAATTCCTTGAATAAAAAAAAGGCTTAATTGCAGTTTTAGCCCTCTAACTTTCCCAAAGTTGCGATTTTGGCCCCCTAAGAAAAAAAACTACAAAACAGCCCCCTAAGTTTTACAACTGTAGCAGTTTTGGCCCCCCAAGGCCAAAAAAAAATAAAAAAAAGATAACACGTGGCACCTCATTTAAGGTGCCACGTCAGCGTAGACTGAGTCAATATCAGCCTTGGGGGCCAAAACTGCCACAGATGCAAAACTTAGGGGGCTGTTTTGTAGTTTTTTTCTTAGGGGGCCAAAATCGCAACTTTGAGAAAGTTGGGGGGCTAAAACTGCAATTAAGTCTAAAAAAAAGGGATTGAATTTTGATATCCATATTTAGTATTCGTCAATGCCTCAAAGAGAATTCCACATCCTCATGTGGATGAAACTGAAAAAATATTATAAAATTAATTGATATGCACATCCATCCAGGGCAGACTTAGACTTTCGATATTGGTGTGACTAAAATATTAAAGAAACTATATATATTAACAAAATGGCTTAGGCGTGTCATTTTTACCAATGTATCACATGTTCGATTCCGGTAGTAACAAACAAATTGAATAATAATCTAGTGTGACTACAGTCACACTTAGCCATACGGTGGATCCGCCCTTGTGTACATAGTAAAACATTAAATAATTCATTAAATTATTTTCACGAATATCACATAATAAAAAATCTTCTTATTATAAAAGCTTATTAGGTTAAGCTTTTGCTTAACCCTAATCTTGATTTCCCTCCTAAACATCTTTACCTAGCTTCCTTAGCAAGTCTCACATGTATTTAATGAGGTATATCATAAGTGCATTTAATGCATATCTTGAAAACAGATAGAACTAATTGTGATATGTGAAGCTTTGAAATTCTCCTCCCTATTTCCTAGCCTAATCCCTATTTATAGGAATAATTGAAGGAACTATATGTTTATGTACGGTATTATGTAAATTTGTGTAAATATAAATCAGTGGTATTGTATTGTAATTTAGAGTGGCAAAATCAACTACTACATTAATGTTC
>Ga0315915_1003586_pt1 | contig 19656 bp, 7 predicted proteins | sample MpolbnodulesMG_FD_207738 | JGI IMG/M metagenome (GOLD analysis project Ga0315915, IMG submission 207738) | Medicago polymorpha root nodule microbial communities from Los Angeles, California, United States - branched nodules | ecosystem: Host-associated > Plants > Roots > Nodule | place: USA... | reverse complement strand
ACCATTTGGCATATTGCATTCAAATGGATGGTAAATTGAGGCCCACGGTATACATAGAGTTTGTTTCCCATTACACAAGTCTTTGCATGCTTAATTGTCACATCCCACATTTTCTCGGACATACCAACGCCTAAAATCTGATTGCAAAACCATACAATTGAGAATGTTATTTACATTCTTGAATTTTGTAACGTATAAAAATCAATTATTTATAATTATTGATGTGATCAAAGAGTGAGAAAAAACTACTAAAAAATAAAAGTGTATCTACACCGGATATAAAAATAAATTGTCGGACAACATAATTATTATCTAAATAACATTTCTAACATTAACTTATTCTTCATATATTCATTGATAAAAATATTAACCATTTATTGAACATTGATAATGAATAGTTAGGTTAGGAGAGGGTTTATATAAATTAAGATGGATTGATAAGTACCTTTCTGAGCCTAAGAGGGTCAACTACAGACAACTTGAGAAACTCTTGAACTGTTGTAATCCCTTCTAAGGTCAACTTTTTGTGGAAAACTCCGTCTTTACCAATCTTCTCTAAGCGCCAAACTTCATCCTTTAGACTTGGTGGATGATGTTTCTTGTACACTTCATTTGTACGAAAAAATTATTGTTAGGAAACAAATATTGTAGTGTCATACTCATCAAGCAAGAGAACAACTATTATAAGACTAAAAAGGTTGACCCTATATGATCCTTTATTTTAGTTATATCCCAACAACCTTAAAATAAACTAAACGAAAAATGGAGATTGTTACCAACTAATTAATTATTAATTAAAAGTAATTATTAACAACACATCAGTGCTTAATTAAAGCTGCAGCTACGACCAAAGCATATATACCAGGTAGCTAGTTTAATTAGCTTCAATGTGATGCATTTAAATGAAGAGGATCATTTTCTATGCAATCATTTGACCAAGAAAGAAATCATAGAAGAAAAAAAATTCTTATTATACATATTCTAATCAATCATATTTGCATATAAATTAGATTATCTTGAAGGTGCATTTTCAGTGTGAATTAGTATTACACCAATATCCCATGACAATTCATCATATTGGCTCATAAGTCTTGTAAAAATAACCCTAACATATTGGATTCTCATTAGATATGATACGAAAGCAAAATTAGTTTACAACAAATGCATATTCTCTTTTCTCCATAAATTAATATATTGAATTGATAAGATATAAAAAAGAGAAAGAAAACTCACATTCGCCACGGTGATCCTTAACAACAAAAGGTTCAGTCATGCCTTCAAGAATTCGGACACTTTGATTAGTCCCAGGAGCAATTCTAACAGCAACTCTAAACTTTCTACTACGTATCCAGCTAGAATTATCAGTGAACTCAATATCCCCAATTGGTGCAATTCCATCCCTCATAGTAAGATTCAATTCTCCGGTAAGCAATGGCCTTTTCCCACTTCTCTCTTTCACAATACTGCTATTGAATTCCTCACTAGTCCATGATGATTCCTTTTCACTAGAAGGAAAATCTCCATCAAGAACTACAATTTCTATCTTGATTGGATGTGGTAGACTTGTAGGGACTATTTGGTCATTGCTTTTGTCAACAAGGATCACATTGATTGAGTTTCCATCCATGTCTAGTATTTTGCTACCTGTGAATATTGGAAGTGAAAGTTTATTTTTGAACACGAATTGCAAACTTAATGGTTGTTCCATTGCTTCAAGTCTCAATGAAGGTGACTTTGTTATTGATCGTGGTGGATAACATTGTCTCATTGCTCTTTCCACCTCTTCATTCACCTGATCATAATAAAGACATGTATGTTACAACTTTTTCTTTATAACAAAGTGACATTTTTAGATAAAATTTTCACATTTTATCTTTGTTGAGATAAATTTAGTCACGGTATGGTTCACAATAATTTCAGTTCGAAATTATGGTAAAGTTGAATGGTTACTTACCACTCTTCTAAGTAAAGGTTCCAAGCCAGAGAAAAGGTTTTTCATGTTTTTCACCATAACCACTTCTCCTATCACCCTGCCACGTGAGAATTGAGAGTAATTAATGTATAGTCGAGGATATATGTTATGCAACATTTAATAATCAAGCTATATATAAAGTTGGAACATAAAAAAATGAAAAACTTTAAGCAAAGAGTAGTTTTCTAAAATTAATGAATTGAAAGAATATGATATAATGGATGAATATTTTAAGGAACAATAAAAACATACGAAGCAAAAGAAGGTATTGTTGTAGTTCTTATCCGTTTGTCATTTGGTTTGTCTTTGTCTTGATTAGAATCATCGAAAAACCGCTTTGCAGCCATTTTGGCAAAGAATTTAGGACCAGCTTGCTTTGATGTTATTGTTGGTTTAAGAAAAGGTTGCAGCGAGTAGCTATAGGTGGATGAATGAAAGGCATAATGAGACGATTTGTGTTTTTATATGAGAAAAGAAGAAGCTTCTAGGAATATTGGAGGAAATAGCCAAGCAAATAGCTAGAATTTAGACTGATTTTGATTTCATGAATATAAGATGTAAAGACTTTGGATTTCAACAACCATCCCAAGTCAACCGAAATCTTTATACAAGCTAAAAGGTAAGTAGGACCCGGAAATTATTGATTTGAATATACCCTTGATAATGATTCAATTTGGTGCAGTTTAGGAGAAATATTTGATTTGTCACGACCCTAATTAAAAGGTATTTTAAGTATATGCATAAAATTACTTATCATTTAATTATTTGTAGAATTCTAAAGTGTCTTAAAACACATGTTAGTATATCCCTCAGGTTAAATATAGGTCTAAATAAAAACACATTTTATAAATCATGTTCAACAATTATGAATCAATAGAGGAAGCAAACAAAAAACATTGAACATGATTATAATCGGATCTACGATATATTTGTTTTATCAAGGATATTAAGAATTAGGGTATTATGAATACCTGGAATAAAGTTTTGATGACAACCTCTCAACCACCATAAACAAAGAGGAGGTGTGATGATCTGAAACACAAAACAAGTTAGCGGCGACTGATTTGGTTCGTCCTCAACCAGTACTTTTATGTCTTTATTTCTCTTGAGATGGGGAGATGAGAATGTTTGCCGTGTGCGGTGTATTGGGGACCTAGCCTCTTTTATATTGGATGACCATTATGGTTTCCCAATATTCCATTAATGAGTCATCCAGACATCCACTCGTTGAGTCCATATCAATTAATTAAATACTCAATTAATTATCTAATTAGAAATCTAACAGTATTATTACTTAATTTGATCACTAATCAATTAAGGTTCGCAATTGATAAATATCTAATAAAATTATTATTACGATATTTGCCCATATAATAATATTGGAATTTAATAAAATAATAAAATATTCCAACAAAATATTCCATAAATATCAAAGTTTTTTTTAGTGGAGCAATTGGTTGATTGGGGTTTACTTATCTTTTATCTAATTTTAGATCATCATATTCCATATTGCTTGACAATTACTTCTTCTGATTTAAAGGAGACACATGAATTAATAAATGTTGATTTATTTTGTCAATATTTCTGTTTATAATTAAAAGAAATGGTAGTGCATAATAAAAAGAAATTGTACTTGTAAAAAGTACAATAATCGTATTAGGGTTTGTATTGTATTGGTCATGTCTTGAAAATGCCCTCAAGGATTGTATTTATAGCCCTCTTATGGGTCTGGTTTGTGGTTACTTAGGCAATAAGTAACAAGGCTATTTATGTATTTGGGGCGTATTCTAGAGGCTTCTAGGAGCAGATAAAGGCGGCGCCCTGTGGACAGTGGCGGAGGGACCATGGGGGCCAGGGGTGGCCGTGGTCCCCCCCAATTTTTCTAATTTTTTTTACTACTACTATTATACTATTATTGTATACTGCTATTTACACATGGTCATGAATATGGTCCCCCCATTATTAGAATTTGTGTCATTTTTATGTTGGTCTTTGTCTTTTATGACAAAAAAATCCTTTCCACTTTTAAAAAAGCCCATTATGTAAGTTTGTTTGCTAAATTATACTACCTTTTAAGACTTGGTCCCCCAATGTTTAAAACTTGGCTCCGCCCTTGCCTGTGGAAGGCGCGCCTTGAGCCTCATGGCTCCTCTGGAGGAAGCTGAGGCCTCTGAGAGAGTCAAAAAGCTCTTTTAAATATGCAAATAAATATGTATTTTAAAAAAACAAATCTTAGCACTGATATTCATATGAAACTATTTATAAAGATTTTATAATTTCCTTTTTTACAAATTAAATATCATTGTTTCGTAAGAAATATTTCTTTTTTGAAATTCCTTCACACTACTCATTTCTCCTTTTTCATTCTCTCAAGTCTCATCTTCTAAAGTGCGAAAGTGAAAATTTTTATCCTCTAATATCTGCATTTTTATGAGGTTGTCTTGAGAAAGAAATCTCTAAAGTGGCAGCACTAATTAAAACAATATCTTCCAATGATTTGCTAGCTTATTATTCACATTGCACATTAACAAAGATAAGCCTAACATTAAGTGATGGAGAAGTTTATAAAATTTTGAAAACTAAAATGCTTATAGATCAAATTTTAACATGAAGGAACCAAAATCAGAAATCAACAAAAATAGAGAGACTACAATGGTACGGTACCCATAGAAAAATGGTGAGTAATTTACCTCAATCAATACACATTAGCCACGTAAGCATATATCCATCAATTATCTTGACCTCACCAATAAATTGTTCATTTTCATTGGTTGGTGGGTAAATTATCCATCATTCTTCAAAGGTAATTTAAAAAAAAACCATGTTTGTTTCAATCCATTCCATGACATGCATACTTTATTGTCAGTTCAGCTTTTTTGTAATTATAAGTGAATTGAAGGATAATATTGCAAACATTTATATGTGGAGTAATAAATAAAAAAAAGAGATGTGAAAAAAAATAACTTAAGGAACCCATGTATCAGAAACTTCAAACTTAAAAGGACATTTGTTGTAGTTTGACCTAATTAATATTATATCACCACTTCTAAGTAAATATCTCATATTTTGCCATGATGTAGTCTTACTTAGAGAATCAAAGGAGAAATTGAATTGGAGGTTGGAGATTTAAAGACAAGTCTTAGAATCGAATAGTTTGAGTAAAAACAATACGTCGTATATAAAATGTAAACGAGTCCAAACATGGAGGTAAAGGAGTAAATGAGTTTTCTTGTTTCTCGGTGTTATTTTTCTTTTGAGAAATGATACTTTTACAACCATTTTATATCAACTTTTTCTCTTATACTTATGTTTTGTTTTTAATTTCTCTTTATTGTTTTGGTTTTCGTTTTAATGCTTATTTTTCCTTTGTAAATTTATAGTTATCCCAAAAATTGTCATATAAATTATTGTTAAAATAACAAACCTTTTTTTTTACGGATTGTTTCTCGTTACTGTTTTTTGTCATTTACTAATTTGGTCAAACTACTTGTTTCTAGGAATGATCGAATGCGTGTTGGGGGCTCTTCGCTATTGTGACTCTATCGAGGAAACTTGTAAGCATGAAATGAAACTATTCTTATGATTTAGTAGTATTTAATGGTACTACTAGTATATTTGTCAAAAAAACTTAGTACTACTAGTATTTTCAAATTTGTAGTGTTTGAATCATTAAATCAAGTGACATCTGGTTTGTAAGTTAGTCAGAAAGAAAAAAAAATCATAGTTTATAAAAAAAAATAACAATCAGGTAAATATTATTATTTAAGTGGCTTAAAAAAAATTAAGAGGCTTATTAGAATAAAAGAAGCAGATCTGTGTTTATTTGTCTTAAATGAAGTCTATAAAAAATGAGCTTAAAAAGAAGTCACTCAAAACATTTCTCATTTAAAACTGTTTTTTTATTTTGTTTTTTAGATTCTCGAATTTTATAAAAACACGGTGATAATATCATAATCAATAGTTGACACAGTTTTAAATGAGAAATGTTTTGAGTCACTCCCTTCGTCCCGCAATAGTTGAAACATTTGAAAATATGTAATTTTGACCTAACTTACTTTAACCATATTTTTCTACTAATATACAAAGATAAATAATATCATATAAGATGTCGTTAGATTTGTCTCGATAAGTATTTTCAAAATATCAAATTTTCATAATTTTTTCTAATATATTATTCAAAATATTTAAACTCAAAATTTTGCATTGGCATGCGTAATAAAGTCAACTATGTCAAGTATTAAGGGACGGATGGAGTACAAATTAATGAAAACTCCTTAAAATAATATTTTTTAGATTAAATAAACAAAATAGTAGGGCCGTAGGCCCTCTTTTGTACCCAAAAAAAAAAAAAAAAACAAAATAGTATCAAAACGGACCCTCAAATCAGGCCACATCTATCACGAAATCCTCATTATCAACATAATCAATCTCCTCTTCCAAAATATGTAGGATCTGAACCTCATATATCAATTATTTGTGTCCACTCCTCACGTTAGCTTAATTTGAATTTTTCATATCATAATACATAGCGAAAGTTCAAAAAGTTCTCACAAAATCAAAAAATGTTCAAATAGTACGTACTTTACGTGAACTCTCTTAACATAATAAGGGAACAAAATGTGCAAATTATTGCTAAGTATCATATCATCATTATCATTATTATGACATTATCTTTTCTTTTTTTGGGAACGGATCATCATTATCGTTATTATTAATATTATCCTATGTTGATTTGTATTATTCTTGAGACTATCAAATGGAAGGAAAAAAAACATAAGCTATAATATCATAATTAATCAACACGGTGACCCGTAAATTATAGCTTAACTCGGTTGCAAAATACGGGTTGCATTTTGGTGACATTAATTTTTTATGACATTAACGATATTGTTCTTATCTTTTTTTTAATCAATCATTTTCTAGTCTTGCTAATAAGTATTGTAAAGACATTTGTTAACATTTATTTTGACTGTTGTCTTTCATCTAACATACATTAATTTCATATAAATGCAATTCAAAATAGTCCCATGTAAGTGTCACAATAAGTGGTAAGTGACGATAACAGAAAGTGCACAAGCTCGTTGGATTTGGTAACAGGAAGTTTGGCATCACCTTCCTATAGTTAGTATTTCCAATTTCCAAATGCAGTGTATACTTTCATGGCACTTACACAAGCACAATACCGTCCACATCTATCCGAGTTCAAACACTGACACGCGTTTATACTTTCGTAATTACATATATCCATCCTTTTAACATCAGTACTTTTTACATATAGGTATTTTTATTTCTAGGATACAGTTCTATTTTAGTTCCTCACAAAAAGCACATCATTTAATTTTTAGTCTTTAAAATTAGTTTGTTACATGTTAGTCGATTTATCAATTGTGACACTCTACATATTATATGCTCGATAATGTGCATTTCTTTTTATCAAGAAAATTAACAATGTAAGAAATATTTCGGTTTTAAACAAGAACATTTTAAAAATTAAAGTTCATAAATCAGAAAATTGCATATTCCTCATTCTTTTTTCTTTTCTACATCTTCCACTCATGGATGAAAATCACAATCTTTTTCATACTTTTGCCTCGACTTTTTTAAAATATTAAATTAAAAAAAATCAATTTTCTAACTCCTTCTTCGTAGTTGTTATCTTTCCTTTGGATTTACATCATTATTTTGAATTTGTTGATGTCATTCTGTTTGGCAATGTTATGTAATTCCACCGGATTAGAGATCTTCAACCTAAAGGGTGCTTCACGGCTTGAGAATGATGGGTTTTGAACATCAACTCTTCTTATTCTCAAAGAGAGTGGTATATCTGTAAACTTTCTGATAATCAAATAAGAATGCGAGGTTTTACGGGGAGAAAAATGTGTGCATGGGGCTATAAGTTAGCCTTAATGGTGAGATATTAGGGTTTCTTGACCCACAAACCCGAGTCTGGAGAACTATATCGTGGGACACATGTGAGCATATTATAACACTGCAGCTTGGGATCTAGAATGAACGGTTAAGATTCCTCTGAGCGGCCTCAATTGACTATATCCAAGGCAAGTTTATATGATGGACCGAGTATTGGCTAGTGACTTGAGAGGACCTGATTCATTGAGGGATTGAGCTTTGACCAAATCTGTAAAACACAAAGTATGAACAAATGAATGCTAGTTTTACATGGTTTCTTTAGAGCAGTTTTATAGGTTAGTATTAAAGTAGGTAAATATCTTTATATTTCTATAAATATTTATATTGCGTGATTTGATTGAATGAATGTGTAAAAAAAAAACTATACCAATATATAAAGGGAATACACCATTTTTTGTGTTGGATTTTTAGTGGTCGGTTTTACCCTTTACATACTATTAAACTAATTGGTTGATTTAATAAAACATGTAATCAATTCTCTTAAAAAAAGAGAAAGAAATAAAGTAGAAAAAAATAATGGATTGCACTTATTCAATAACAGTAACAATATATAAAGGGAATATGAGATTTTGGACTGAATTTTTCATTATGCAATTAAACCCTTACATAAGTTTTCATATAACCATGCTACATTGTTGGTGTTATTCTTACAGAAGTTTTCATATAACAATGATGCATTGTTGGTGTTATTGAAATAGATAAGAATTTATATAACAATGCAATATTGTTCTTGAAAGTCACAAACATCTGTGCATATACTCTTTTTTTTTACAAATATTTGTACATATTTATAATCAAAATTTTATAATACAAAAAAAAGGTTCATAATTTACCAATGTTAGTACAGTAAAAAAGTTGATAGGCAGTCATATGATTATTTGTCTGGCTTTCAACTAGTATATATAAGTCATACATTTTTTTTATTATTATGGTAACATGTGCTCTTAGGAATTGTATAAATAAAAAAAATTATTGACAAATATAAATTTTCAACCTTTTTAAAAATGAATCTATGGAACTTTTTTATTAGGATCAGGTAATTGAAGTTCAAGTTCAACAACATCTATCGATATCTCACCAAACTCACGCAAAAGAAAATCAACACAGACACAGCACAGGACAGCTTCGTGGAAAAAGGAGCAGGAGACTGAGTGAGCAGATGATGTACGAATGTCAATTCCTTTTTTACAAACTACGAATGTCTAATTCATTCATACTTTAATATTTTAATTTTATAACATTTTAAAATTTACTTTATATATCTCATTTTAGCTTCTTCTAAAAAAAATTACTTTATAGTTTATATACACATAAAATTTAAACTTTTTCATAATCGTTTTTAATGTTTTACATTTAATCGATTGTAATGTGTTTTACACCGACAATGCATAAAAATTAAATTTACTTATTTATTTATTTTAATCGGCTTCTCATTGGACTTGCATGTCTAAAGCAAGGTGGAACAACATAAGTAGGTGAATTGAAATTATTTTTTTTTTTTAAGGAAGAAATTCATTGCATTGCGTCAGCTAAAATGTGCCAATACATGATGGTACATCATCAATAATATGGGGGTTAGGATTAGATAAGATTGTCTCAGCTAACTCGTGAGCTACCTTATTTGCTTGTCTCATGTTGAACTCATGAGGTGAATTGAAAATTTTAGTCTTCTTCTCATCATGGGGTTTGTCTTAGATAAATTATTTCGAGAAAATTGTGTTTATTTTTTTTCACTTTTAATCACAAAAAGTCATTTTAATTTTTTTATAATTAAAAACTATAAAACGTATGAAATAAAAATTAAGCAAATAAGTGTTTTCGTAACTAAAAAGTAAAAATATAAAAAACATTAAAAAAATGGAAGTGAAATATATTTCTCAAACTCAGGCATCTTTTGTCCTCGTGAACTTAACTCAATTGGTATGGATAATACATAATATATGCAAGATCTGGGGTTCAAACCCGACCACCACAAAAAAAAAATAAACTCAGGCATCTTTTTCCTTTTGGTTGGTAATAAAAATAAAAATAAAAGAACAAAAATATTAGCTTAATAGGAATGTATAATTAGAAACAGCCACTTGAGTAGTGATAACAATGCTGAGTATTTATATCGTAGTGGTCATTGCAATTTGCAAAGCATGTCTAGCTACAATGCACCACAAATTAAGGTCCCGTTTGGATTAAGTTTATTTTGAGTTTATGTAAATAAATAAGTTTTTATTTTAATTTATAAGCTCTCATTAACGTAAGTTGTGTCTTCATAAATTGTTTTTTCATAAAATACCTTAACAAACTTATAAATAATACATAAAAATTTATTTATTTGTATAAACTCTAAAATAAGCTAATCCAAACGGGCCCTAAGTGATTTGGTTAACTCTCGGTTTAAAGTTTAAACCAATACAAATTGTCCCAATTTATCTTCTATTAATTCTTTTTGTTCTTCTTATTCTTTTTTCTCTCATTTTGTTGGTGCTTCCTATGGAAGTTTATATTAGCAACCAATTCTTGATTTATCTTGTGTTCTTTTTTGACAATTTTCTAGTTCTTTAGAAAAAATGAACCATGAAAATGTAGCATTTAGACTCTACATTTGAGTTTCCTATTTTCATGAGCTTAAGTATAACGATTTGTCCATAAATAGAAAAATATTGGATGTGTATATGGCTTTCTAGTATGTTGTAAGGAAAAAATTACTCTAAACTTTTGCATAGATGCAAGGATTTTTTTTACTTTAGAGATTCTAATGCCAATCATTATCGTAGCTCTATTGCAAAATAAATTAATCTTCTAATCATTGAGTGAATTTAAAATGTTACTTAAACAATTCAATTCTAAATGAAGTTTTGAATATTTCTACGAAGAGTCTAAATGATATGCATATCAACGTTATGTTTCTTAAATTTATGAATGTATCTTTTTAGGAGGGTTGATTTTATCATTTAAAAAAAATTAGCGACACAGCTTGTTGTCTATTTGTCTTTTATTTATGTTTAATTTTCTATATAAAATCATTGAAGCCCATTAATCAAATGATACCCAATTGTTTGATTATTTACCTAGTGGTTAATTTTATTGATAAATTTCTGATTTTTAGTCTTTTGCTTTAATTTAATCAATAACAAGGGGGCATTTGAAATTAAATTTTTGGGTCCTACATGCCTTTCAGCTTGGTATATTTTTTTTTCCAATAGGGGAAGTTGATAAAAATTTAAGTTGACTTAGAATGGCCGTTGATGTCGAAGTCTTTACATCATATATATCAAATGAAAAGCATTCTAATTCTAGTTATTTGCTACGTTATTTCCACCAACATTCCAAGAACCTTCTGCTTTTCTCATATAAAAATTCAAATCGTCTCATTCTGCATTTCATTCATCTAAGCTTAGCTACCTCACGGCAACCTTTTCTTACACCAAGCAAGCTGCTCCTAAATTCTTTACCAAAATGGCTGCAAAACGTTTTCTTGATGATTTTAATGAAGACAAAGTCAAACCAAGTGACAAACGCATGAGAACTACAACAACATCTTCGTTTGCCTCGTATGTTTTTATTCCTTAAACCAATCAAACAACCTTCTTTTCACTTATTTAATTTTATAAAACTTATTTTTGCTTAATGTTCTTAATTATTTTATGTTTCAACTATTTACTTATTTTTGCTCAATTCTCATGTGACAGGGTAATAGGAGAAATTGTTATGGTGAAAAACATGCAAAACCTTTTCTCTGGCTTGGAACCTTTACTTAGAAGAGTGGTAAGTAACCATTCAACTTTACCATAATTTAGAAATGAAATTAATGTCGACCCAGAAACAATTAGATGAAAGCTTCTGATTTTTTATTATTTTTTTGAAAGAAAATGTTTAAAATTCTTTCTATTGATATATATGATTAGGTGAATGAAGAGGTGGAAAGAGCAATGAGACAATGTTATCCACCACGATCAATAACAAATTCGCCTTCATTGAGACTTAAAGCAATGGAAGAACCATTAAGTTTTCAATTCATGTTCAAAAATAAACTTTCACTTCCAATATTCACCGGTAGTAGAATACTTGACATAGATGGAAACTCAATCAATGTGATTCTTGTTGACAAAAGCAATGACCAAATAGTCCCTACAAGTCTACCACATCCAATCAAGATAGAAATTGTAGTTCTTGATGGAGATTTTCCTTCTAGTGAAAAGGAATCATCATGGACTAGTGAGGAATTCAATAGCAGTATTGTGAAAGAGAGAAGTGGGAAAAGGCCATTGCTTACCGGAGAATTGAATCTTACTATGAGGGATGGAATTGCACCAATTGGGGATATTGAGTTCACTGATAATTCTAGCTGGATACGTAGTAGAAAGTTTAGAGTTGCTGTTAGAATTGCTCCTGGGACTAATCAAAGTGTCCGAATTCTTGAAGGCATGACTGAACCTTTTGTTGTTAAGGATCACCGTGGCGAATGTGAGTTTTCTCTTTTTCATTTATCAATTTGATATAATAATTCATAGAGAAAAGATGATATGCAAATTCAATTTCATTGACTTTCAATATTGATGTAGTATTTCACCATATGATTGATTGTCATTGGATGTCGGTGTAAAACTAATTTTACACCGACTATGCATCTTCATTCTAATTTATATGCAAGCAAGATTGATTAGATTCATTATAATATGTATAGGTTTTTTTTTTCTGATTTTATTTCTATGTTTTCTTTCTTGGTCAAATTAATATGAATAGGTTTTTTTTCTGATTTTATTTCTGTTTTCTTTCTTGGTCAAATGATTGCATGGAAAATGACCCTTTTCATATGTATGCGTCACATTGAAGTTAACTAATCTAGTTACCTGTACTTGGCGGTAATTGCACCTTTAATTAAACACTGATGTGTTGTTAATAACTGTTGTTAATTAACAATTAGTTGGTAACAAGTCTGCATTTTTTTTGTTTAGTTTATTTTAAGGTTGTTGAGGTATAATTAATTTAAAGGATGGGAGAGAGTTTCTAGAAAGAAAAGCATCCAGGGTCAACCTTTTTAGTCCTATAGTTGTGTTAGAAAGAATTATGTTATTTCCACATTGGTACCACCGTATGAATTGGTTTGTTATATCTTGGTTAATATAATGAGTATGACTCATACAATTGTTTGCTGAAATTTTAAATTGTTAATACAAATGTAGTGTACAAGAAACACCACCCACCAAATCTAAAGGACGAAGTGTGGCGTTTAGAGAAAATTGGGAAAGATGGAGCTTTCCACAGAAAATTGACCTCAAAAGGGATTACCACAGTGCAAGAGTTTCTCAAGTTGTCTGTAGTTGATCCTCATAGGCTTAGAAAGGTACATATTCATCTTAATCTAACTAAAATAAATAAATACTCTTCATTATTAATGTTCAATAAATGGTTATATATATATATATATATGAAAAATAAGTTAATGTTTATATGGTATTGCAATCAGATTTTAGGCATTGGTATGTCCGAGAAAATGTGGGATGTGACAATTAAGCATGCAAAGACTTGTGTAATGGGAAACAAACTCTATGTATACCGTGGGCCTCAATTTACCATCCATTTGAATGCAATATGCCAAATGGTTAGAGCTAATATCAATGGCCAAACCATTCCCATCCGAGACATTAACAACATATTGGGCAAGGTACATTTATTTATACTAAAATTGTCCTTCTACTTCTACCTTTTTCTATGCATTGATTTTTGACCTGTATAGTTCATTTAATTTGCAGAGCTACGTACAAAACTATGTGAGAGAAGCATATGCTAGATGGAATGAGTTGGAGGAAATTGATGAAGTTTTGAATGACAACGTTGCTTTGTTAACTCAAGGTATGTTCAAATAAACAATAATAAGTTACTTCTAAGTGACTATGCAAAATTATTTAACCAAAAGTAAATTTCCAATTGAAAAATGCAATTCATAGTGAGATAATAAATTCAATTATTATGAATTAATTTATTTATTGAATCTCTCTATATCCAGGTGAAACCATGGAGCAATTTCCAAACAATAATCATCAAGCACCAGTTATAACATATGATCAAAACAACTATTTTGGTGATAAATCTCAAGAGAATGGCAATTATGTAGCAAACAATAATAATGCACAAATAGGTTGCACCGATTGGATATCATTTCCCACATCACCATTCATGAATGGCATGCCTTACAACTTCTCAGATTCACAATTAGACTGTGGTGATGTAACACCTCATTGACGGAGCTTCAAGGTGGAATTAGCAAAAGTATTATTTGACTTATGTAGTGTCAAGTGTTGGAGTATAAATTATGCTTTAGAGTCTTAGTGTCAAGTGTTGGCCCAAAAAATGTAGTGTCTTTTGGCTTATGTTGGGCTCTCACTTTAATCTCTGGAAAATTGCTCTTTTCTCTTTTGTTTTTGCTCACTTACGTGCCTACATGAGTTAACGTATGTTGAACATAATTAATATAATGACCAATTTTAAAAGGGAGAATAGCAATTTTCTAATCTCTGTTTCTAGTTAGACTAGGCTTAGTTATTTTCTAGGCCCATTTTATGGTTGTTTGAAATATGGGCCTTGTTCCTCTTTTGTAAAAAAAATGCAAGAGTATTACTTTTCCCATCCTATGCCCTTCTCACGCGCCCTGTAAAAATTACCAAATTGCCCTCCAGAAAACATAGTCCGGACAACTAACATTTGGTCCGGATAACATATTTCGGACGAATTCGAAGTATAAAAGGACGTTTACCCCCTATTTTCACAGTTTCACTTTTTACTCTCTCTCTCTCTCTCTCTCTCTCTCTCTCTCCCTCTAATTCCAAAATCCGAATTGCAAAATTCCAACCAAAATCGGTGAAATCTTGCTCAAACGGACCGCATTTTAATCCTTGACAAACAACACATGGAAGGTTAGTTCGATTTCTGTATGCATGCAAGTAATTTGTTACGTTTTTTTCCCTCTGTACTGAACCAGTCCAGAATTCGTTTTCCGGACTTGATTGTTTCAATCCGAAAAATTAATTCCGGAAACACCTAGTAGTGGTTTTGACCATCTGTTTTGTACTGTTTTGTGCTGATTGTGTTGTGTGCATGTTACAGAAGGTTCATCCTCTAATACTCGGCGCGTAAGGGAGGTAGGGCATGCTTCCCGTAGGAGAAAGCGTCTCCAATGGCTGGAGGAGGAAGGTGTTGTTCCTCCGAGGCGTCGGGGTGCTAGAGGACGCTGTGATGATGTCGAGCATCAGCCGGAGCAAGAGAATATGGTAGATGAGGTGGACGTGCAGCAAATGGAGGAGCAAGAACTTGTGGAGGAGCTTGAGGCTATGGACGAGGAAATGGAAGATGCTGAGCCACGGCGAAGGCGAAAGAAGAAGAAGGTGGTGGACCCTGAGCCACTTGATGACTATCTCGGTGGCCCACACGACACTGGCCTGCTTTAGAGGTACCATGTGCATATGGCCAGGAAGGCGGCTGATGGCGAGATATTTATTAATGTTAAACTCACTTTAAACTCACTTTATTAATGTTAATCTGCGTGAAAATGATGTTGATATTTGTGAAACTGCCTGTTTATGTACTGTTAAGTCTGTTTGTGAAGCCATGAGTGTAAACTAATGTTTAGGTATTGTTTTTAATTATTTGCAAGGGCGTGACAATTTAAAATGCATCAACAACGGAAAGAAGATAGAAGTGATGCATGATATAGAGACCACCCCTATCATGGCTGCACGGTGGTGGCGTGACAGATTGCAAGGCACCGGTCTGTCTTGGCTTCAGGATACCAGCTACAACCTGATTGACCACTGTCTCATTTGTGCATTTCTAGAGAGGTGGCACGAGGAGACTTCGAGCTTCCACCTTCCATTTGGGGAGATGACGGTCACACTTTATGATGTGGCATGTTTGCTGCATCTCCCCATTAACGGCATGCTTCTGTCCCACGGGACTATCACACGGGATGAGGCGGTGGAATGGATGGAGGAGCACTTGGGGTCTGATCAAAGGTAGAAAAGAGCAAAGGTGCACATTGCCGATTTGGTTACTTGTAGAAGATTTTCAAGAAGCGTATGAAGGAGTAGTTGGATTTGGAGACCGAGTATGGTGTGACTCAGGGGGTGTAGAGGTTTCGGGACCAGGCTGTCTGCATATATTTGCTATACTTGGTGGGGATCACGCTCTTCACTGACAAGAGCCATAATGTTGTGGATGTAGTCTACCTGAGGTACTTTAGAGACTTTGATCTTGTTGCTGGTTATTCATGGGGAGTTGCAACACTAGCTCACTTGTATAGGGAGTTTAACAATGCTGCACGTTGGAACTGCAGTTAGGTGGCATGATACCTGACTTTGTTGCAGGTATAAACAACTCAAACTATGTTTTATGTTTTAAAATGTAAGTGGTTATGGTATGTATATTTATATTTGGTTGTCTTTTGTGCAGGCTTGGGTGTATCAGCACTTCCAAGGTATGGGAAGCAAGGATGTCTAGGCAGGATATCAAGAGCTTCAGGATCCACACGCGATGCTTTTTGTACCACTGTCTGGTTTGGGCACAACAAGCAACTACAGAAACCTACTGGATAGGCTAGATCTGAGTGGCGTTGTCAAGGCCCCATATGGAGAGCACCGTGAGGCACGTTCATTTGAGCGGGTCAGCCTTTACTCTAGATGGCTGAGATACGGAGACCGCATGGTGAGATATCTGCCGGAGAGGGTGCTTCATCAGTTTGGGAGGGTTCAGACCATCCCGATACTTCCCGTTCAGAGTGCACCTCCTGATATTAATTTGGCAGAGATCTCAAACCGCTTTCGGCGTGCACTTGATTATGCGTTGACACCTGAGCAGTTGGGGCAGCGTGCAGTTCATATGTGGAGGCAGCAGAGGGATACATCGAGTAGTTTTACCAGGTGTCTTATCCACGCATGGTTCTTCCTGACATGCCGGTATCGGTGCCGAGGCCACCGGAGCGTGATGTCCTTGATGCACAAGCTGCTCAGGAGGATGGAGAGGTTGGGTACTTACAGCGTAGCGGAAGGATGAGCCGCATCAAAGACCATGTCTATGTTGTGATGCCCAGTGGTGTGGTGCTGCGAGGGTATGAGGAATGACAACATTTGGAGGATGTGTTGAAAGAGGTGCATGATGGGAAGGTTTACCATCGACGGGGAGCTACTGATGGTGGCAGAGGTGCCAGAGGTTGTGGTAGGGGTGGTGGCAGAGGTGGCGGTGATGTGGGTGTAGCTAATAGGAGTTGATTGTATTTTATTTAATTTTAATGTTTGAATATTTTGGATAATTATGTTATGTAACATTTGGATAATTATGTTTTATTAATGTTTGAAAATTATATTGTGTTGTTAATTTTGATGTTATAACTTGATTTTTTGGTTTGCATATGGTCAAAGGCCAACAAAATTGAATAAATCTGCTCTAAAACAGAGGCTTAGCCAAAACAGATGGCTTCTGCCTCTGTGCTGGTGCAGTCCGGATTACATAATCCGAACGGTTTTTACATTTTCCGGATTATATAATCCGGAACCATCGTTCACCACCCCTTTTGTTGACTTTCAACAGGGTGATTTATACGTTTCGGATTATATAATCCAGAAGTTTTCTACAATTTCCGGATTATATAATCCGAATTTATCTATTCATACCTGACATCATCATCCATCAGGGTGGATGAAATGGCAAAATCCACGAATAAATCCGGAATTAATATTCCGAAAGGTGTTCGGATTATATAATCCGGACGAGAGGTATTTTTGGAAGAAAAAAAAAAGAGCACGCAAGAAAAGGAATAGGGTGAGAAAAGTAAATCTCAAAATGCAAACCTGCCTTTACCAGGCCAGTGTTGCTATGTTTATCATAATTTCGACGAATTACAATTAGACCAAAAAGCAATTAACAAGGAGCAAATGTCACAAATATTTTATAAGTAGCCTATGACTAGGATTTCACCTTTATGAATAAAAGGAAAATTCGATATTCGAATTCATTGTATTGTTCCAACCAATTTTTAAGGAAGAAAGTCCGGTGACATTTCCTGCTTCTTGGCCTAAAGTTAAAAGATCCTTATATGTTTATTTTCTTCATAGTAACAACTTTTTTTACCTGCCAATAGCCAGTCTAATGACTAGGATTTCACCTTTAAAATGAATAAAAGGAAAATTCGATATTCGAATTCATTGTATTGTTCCAACCAATTTTTAAGGAAGAAAGTCCGGTGACATTTCCTGCTTTTTGGCCTAAAGTTAAAAGATCCTTATATGTTTATTTTCTTCATGGTAACAACTTTTTTTTATCTGCCAATAGCCTAATGAAAAAAGGTAAGCGGTTGAATGAATTAATCCCCTGTAGACTGTAGTCCATAACAAATGAGTGAGATATACATACAGTCAATTCTAGCAAAAATTTAATCAGCACTATGATCCCGTAAGGACATACAAAAACTTGTTTGGCCATCTGCATGAGAAAAAAATAACGTCCACATTATATTTATAACTCTTAAAAGGAGGAGGCATCCAAGATAAAGGGAGCAACATATTAAGATTAGTAACTTGAACAAAGGATTTACCTTCACATGTTTCCATTCAGCAAAATATTAGCTAGCTCTAAAGTAATATGTGTGAATCAAAACCTATTGAAATTGGAATATCTAAAGTAATATGAACAAGTGATTAATTTCTAAAGGTTTAACAACTACAATTGAGTGCATTCCCTTTCTATAAACAAGTAGCTTTATGTGTTCATAAAGAATCAATAAACTATACTAATATATAGTAATTTATAAACTTATCTTAATGTGTCTGATAATAAATATTATAAAAGAAATTAATTATTAAATAAAATTTTCACACTAAGGGTTTGTTGGGCAAGCACTATAAACTATCTTATAATGACTAAAAAAGATTTTATCGATAGTCCTGTTGTGGGTGGCACTTTAGTGCCTTTAAGGAGGGAAATGCATGTGTCTTTGCACCAATAAAAAATTGACACGTGGCAATGCTTTGTTTTAAAAAAAATAAAAAAAAGAGAACAAAATAAGGAATACAAAGGAAAAAAGGAGAAACGCGTATCAAACAAGTCTTTCCTCTGCTTATCACCAAAGCTTCTCCTTCACTTTCTCCTCTTATCACCAAAACCTCCATCGCTGCCGTCCAGAACCTCCATCGCCGTCGTCACCTCCATCGACAAAGGTATGTTTTTTTTTTCTTGTCTCTATGCCTCATCTTTATTCTTTTGTAATGGTTATGGTATGTGAACAAACCAAAATCAAGATTAACATAGAGAATCATTACACTTCAATAGGAATAGAAAGCAAATCATGTCAATCAATTTTAGGAAATTTAGGGTTTTATTTAGGGATTGAAGTAAAAACCCTTTCATGGTATACATATGCTGCTCTGTTTTTTGATGTGGTATGTATGGTATTTTCTTCTAATATGTATCAGATACTGTTATATCAGTTTTGTCAAAAAAAAAATAGTGTTGTATCAGTTCTGTTTATGCTGATGTATTCAATAAATTTATTTTCCAATCCATATGTTTTGTTTATTTTTTTAAATGGTTATACACTTAATTATACTCTTATTTGAGATATAAATTTTGTTTTTTTCATGTCTGATCCTCTTTTAATTACTTGTCGGGTTCCTTTTTTGAGTAGTTTGATCAAACATGGCATCTTCAAATGTTGATTGGAAGCCAAGACTTGGAATGGAATTTGACAATAGGGATAAGGCTTATCAATTTTATCT
>Ga0315915_1003582_pt1 | contig 19664 bp, 12 predicted proteins | sample MpolbnodulesMG_FD_207738 | JGI IMG/M metagenome (GOLD analysis project Ga0315915, IMG submission 207738) | Medicago polymorpha root nodule microbial communities from Los Angeles, California, United States - branched nodules | ecosystem: Host-associated > Plants > Roots > Nodule | place: USA... | reverse complement strand
CCAAGCCTCTAACCCTAATTTTATATAAATCTACTTTCTAATCTAATTTCACCGTTTTTATAATGAATTAACAAATATCAAACTCATAAAGCGGTAGCGGATGGTTAGTATTTGTTAATTCATCATCACAAATATCAATTCATAAAGCGACAGCGGAGTTTTGATATTGGAACAAGTGAAATTAGACAAGGATTGCAAAACATGAGAATAGTCTAGCAAACCTTGAGACACATAAAGTTTCGTTCTTCAAGGATTCTAATAGCAATGAACCATGAGAATAGGCGTGGTTGCTAGAGGAACACACTCAATGACTTCGAGAGAAGCTTTGATACGCTTAAGAGAAACTTGTCTTTAGAAAGTAGATCCAATATAAATTTTAGAAGCCAAAACCTGATCAATATTGGTTCAGCTAATACAATCTGAAACATGCCAAGACTGTGTAAATACTTGTACATTGGAGTGTTTGGTACATTTCATATTATATAATTTGAATCAGTCAACTATAGAATTTTCATGTGGTACACGATCCACATAACATTAATAAATTGACGTTTTTGGTTCAATTACAAATCACTCTACAAAACCATGAACACTTTTTGTTTAGGGTCTACATTGATGACACACTATTTGACTTGAATGATAATGTTGTCTCAACCACATAGACACAAGATGGGTGGACAGTGTTGAGTACGGTCGTTCGTCGATATACTTAGATAATTGTGTTTGGTTCACTTAGATGAAACTCTGGAACGACCATGAGGTGAAACTCATGCTCTCTATATTTGTTCAGCGCAATTCGAAACGACCAATCGAGTTAGACACTTATTTCGTTATATCTTTTTGAGATATTGAGAAAAGTTTAATTCGGCCTAGAACCTACGAAGAAATCAGGTCTTGCATGGATAGACAGATGACGAATTAAGTTTGGATGACCCACGATCTTGTTTGTTTTTATTTTGATGTTTTCCTTTTTTTTTAATTTTGTTGTTGTAATTATGTTGTTTAATGTATGTTGTTGTTGTTGGTAGAATTTGATGTAATAACTTTTTTTTTCCAATTTTGTGTTCTGGACTATGTTCGGATTATATAATATAAATCTTGTCAAACTCTCCAAAGCTCAAGTTTTACCTCAGTTTGGGAAGGTTTCAGATTAGATAAGTTGAACCAATACATGCAAGAGTTCGAATTATATAATCAAATATAGTTTGAAAGGATCTTGTTACAAACAATGGTTGAACAGTTTGTGGTGTGTTTAATGCATTTTTGGTGGGTTAAGTCATTTTAAATGTTTCCTTTGACCGTAGCTACAATCTATGATGGTTTTGTGGCTATAAATAGTCTTGGATTCTTCTACAATTTCATTGAAAATCCCTTCCTTCTTAACTTTTCATTTAGGAGTGAGTTATGATACCATGGTCCATATGATCCACATTTGAACCCAAAATGACGATGAATCACTTCACCTTCTCAAATCATACGCACGTCACACTCACAAAAGCAAGCTTGTCCATGGTTCCTCTCTACAGTGCCTTTGTTGGCCTTTCCGTTAATCGCATTTGATGTCCTCGCCTTGATTTTTTGTTTCTAGAAGACGACGGTGATTCTAGGTATCAATCAACGGAGCGGAGGTTGAAGAAGATCAAAGGATTCGGTGCTGGTGCTGGTGGTGTTTTTTAGGGAAGAACGGTTGAGGGTGGTGATGGAAGGGGGTTTTGGGAATTGTTCAATCCGAGAAGAGATTTTTGGAAGGATTAGATTGGGAGAGAAGAAGAGGTGTGGTGGATTCTGACGAGGAGGTAGAGATTGATCATGTGCCCTTCCTTTTGGCTTTCCTTTTTTGATTTTTTTAATTCAATAAATACATGCGTGGCAATTTCATATTTTTTTAACTCATTAATTACCCATGTGCATTGCCACTCATTTAAGTGAGGTGCCACGCAGGGGGTGACTCGGTCAAAAAATTGAAGAAAATGACCACAACTAAAAATGAGACTAAACATAAGGGGACTACATTTGTCATTTTTTTAATAGGAGGCCAAAACGCAAGATTGAAAAAGTTAGGGATGAAAAGTGCCCTTTAGGCATGGTTTAAGCAATCAATAGTAGTAACTTTTGCATAAAAATACGTGTGACTATTACTTTTTTATATGTTTGACTTATTTCTTAAGAAAATATTTCTATTTATGATTTCCTTAAGCAATGTTCTTAGGACACTTATTTTTTTTCTTTTTTTGAGAACTCATTAGGATACTTATTAGCTAGACCCATATATAAAAGTCTCTACTGCTTCAATGGTAATTAGAAAAATTATTACAATTCTATGAACCAAAATAATAGAATGCATATAGAGACGGTTTATTATACTTTTTATATTCTTTATAAGCAATTATATATTTAATATAATTTAGATTTAGATACTACTCGAAGAATTATTAATGATATTTAAAGGGTTGTTCATTTTGTAGTTTGATTTGCTGCATTAATATATGTACTAGAAATTAAACCAACACTACACCTAAAATAAATAAGGAAATGGTGGGAATTAAAAACACTATAGTTTAAAGAGTGGTGGGATCCAAAGGAAGGAAGTTGGCAAATAAAAAACTTTATTTATATACAAGTGAACAATAAAATAATAGAGATGGAGGGAGAGAAGCAAAAGTTGGAATTTGAAATAAAGAAAAAAATGGATAATTGATAAAACTAAGACCAAATACATTTGCAAGTTGATCATCCACTTGCATAACCATGCGTAAGCTTCTTTGTGGCTTTGCAAGAAATCAATAACCCCAACAAACAACCTTGTATAACCAACCCAACCTCAATCCCATTCCTATCATCTATCTCATTACTTTCTCAGCCCTTATCTCACGGAGCTGAAAAAGAACAAAGAAGAAAAGAAAAAGAAAAAAAACCTTAACTACACCAAAACTATATTGCAACTTGTACTACAAAAATATTTCTCACATAACACCTTTGCCTCTCTTACTTCATATATAGCTTTCTTCATTTTCTTCTTCATCAACACCTCATTAACACGCATGCTCTCATTAGAGAGAAAGAGAGATATTTTCATTTCATTTTTATTTTTTGTTTTTTAAATTTGTATTTAAAAAAATGCCATCAAGTTTTTCTCTTCAGCTTGAGAGATTCAACCCTACAACCGATGCAACCACCTACTTAGCCATAGCAAACGGTGCAAACTGCCCTAGACAACCACAAACACCACCACCCACGGCGGCGCGTCGTTTAGTTATCCCATTTCCACCATCTCTTTCTTCTTCCAACGGAGGAACTCTAGTCCTAGACACGCTATCTCTTCACCACGCACACATGGTTGGACCAAACCAGTGCTGCTCCGTCGCCACACAAACCATCTCCGCCCCAATCTCCGCCGTATGGCCTGTAGTTCGACGCTTTGAAAATCCACAAGGATACAAAAACTTCGTCAAAAGCTGCCATGTCATCACCGGAGAAAACATCACCGTCGGCGCCGTCCGTGAAGTTCGTGTTGTTTCAGGACTTCCAGCTGAGTCAAGCACTGAAAGGCTGGAGATTCTTGACGACGAACGTCACGTCATCAGCTTCAGTGTTGTTGGTGGGGACCACCGTCTGAGAAACTACCGGTCGGTGACGACGCTCCATTCTGTCGACGGAGATAGGACACTTGTCATTGAATCATACGTCGTTGATGTACCGCAAGGTAACACGAAGGAGGAAACGTGTTTTTTTGTTGATACTATTGTACGTTGTAATTTACAGTCGTTGGGTCAAATCGCTGAGAATACTATCAGAAACAACTCTGAGCAATAATCATGAATCAACTTGTTTTTCATTTTTCATTTTTATTTTTTATTGTTTTTAATAATTTGGGTTGTGTTTTTGTTTCCAATATGGGTTATGGATCTTATGATCATTATCGTGACATAGATGCCAGCCTGTATTGGGAATTTATGGAAGGGTAGATTAGATCAGTAGGGCTTTTTTTCTGATGGCAAATGTAGTTTGAATATGATATGATGATGTATAATGGATATGCATTTGATGATATTTATGTAACTAAATAATGTGGTAGTGCTAGTTGTTGTTTTTCTTATGCCTTTATTAATTTATATCTGCGTTTCTGATAATAGATTGCTGGTTTTTCCATTTGCACCAAATTAAATGAGATACCATACCACACCATAGTGGCATAGTGCATTGCATCCTATAGTGAACTTGTATTCTTTATATAGATACTTTATTTCATTTTTGGTCTTATATAAGGTTAGGATGAAGAGCTGTGCAAACACAACAACATCAAGGACAGCATTTTTTTTTTTTACAAGAGCAAGAGCAATGCCTTTTTTTAATTTTGTTTTTTAATTAGAGATGCGCATTGTATAATACCTTGTTTGCTGGTTAAAAAAAAAAAGTAGATCTGCATTTATATATGGGTGTTCGTACACATTTCTATACTTTGATCATAGCGTAAAGAGATAAAACAAATAATTGGGTCTGTACCCACAAAAATAAACAAATAATTGGGTACTTTAATCTTGCCGTACCCGATACTTTAAAATTGATGAAATACCGGCATCCGATACATATTATGCATCGATAAGTCCCAACATGTATCGGGAGAATATCTGATGATTAAATTTTATTTAAAATATCTGATTTTCTTAAATATCTGATTTACTCTATTATATTCTAATGGTTTCCAAAAATTGATTTAATGGTTTCCAAAATTTGGACATTGAGATAGTTTTTATTAGTTTGTCCCTAGAAAAATTTTAATTTTGTTTTTGAAAAAGATTAATTAATAAAATATAATAAAAATTATTATTACAATTAAGTTAAATACCAATTAAAAATAAGATTATCATGTAATTTATTTATCACATTTTTCAAATTTTCTTTGTGAATAATATCATGTTTTTCAGACAACTCAATATATTTGTCTAGAATATTAGTTTTACATTTCTTTCAAAAGAAAAAAAACAGTCTAGAAGATTAACACACCAATCATTTTTTTTTTCTCCTAAAAAATTGACATTGTTTTTTTAGTGGTTAAAGTAAAGTATCCTTAATACTTCACGTTTGTGCCTATATGCAAATAAACCAATAGCTATATACTTCACGTGTTTTTTAGAAGCTGCTTGGTATATATACTTCAATGTTTGTGGTATCCATTTGTAAACTTCCATCGCGATGGTCTCCCTCAAAGCATGGTCAATTTAGCTATATATATTTTTAAATTATAGTGGGATGCCAATTGCCAACGATTTGTTTTGTCAAATTCGTGACTATATTTTTTTATAGGGGAAATTAGTGACTACATTGAAACCGAAACTTTATTTAACTAAAAATCTCTAAAGATGTGTTTAGTTTTTATTTAATACGACTAGGGTTAGAAGCTTTAAAGATCTCATTTTCATGTCATCGTCCATCATAAATGAGTATGGTAGCTAGATTCTAGAGTTTTTGGAGTAGATTACTTGGTGATGCTTTGGCTCACTTTATTCATTCAAGGATTGTAATCTTGTGACAACTCTATCTATTCTATTAATTTAGTTTTCTATGTTTTCATTTATTTTCATCTTCATTTTCATTTCCATGGTTCAGCTCACCATGAGTTAAACCCCTTCGAGTGGTTTAGACATGGTGAGGTTATGATTTATTAATTACTTGTGATAGATAAAGTTGTAGTGTCGTGTTTTACTATGATAAACTGTTTTTAATGTAAAATCATTAGAGGTGATTCCTGACAAGTTTTACTTCTAATGATACAACTTGCTTACCCTGACAAAGTAAGGAGTTGAAAATGTTTATCTGATATGAGTTAAACCTTAAGCACCAAAAGAGTGAAAGGGACACGGGACAGTCCATGTGGGATCGATATTTTTTTAAACTATAATTTGGACAGTGTATACTTGCACTTAGACTTTCAATCATAAAATACTTCTAGTGTTTTGGGAGACACCAATATCAAAAATTAAAGGAGTGTCAGTTGCTCCAACAATTTCACGAAGAATTCGATCACTACAGTACTCTTGAGGCAATTCCAAAAATCAAATTCATACATGTGCATAAGTTTACCTTAGGGAGTGTGTGTTAAAGTTCTTTTGTTCATTTTGAGAGCGGAAGAAAACCTAGTGTCACATTAATTGTGCCTTGTGACCAAACTTTCCTCTGATCCTCTACATCAAAATGTATCTATATAATACTCATTACTAAATAAAAATAATAACATGATGCTCCTAAAAATTGGTGCTCTAGGTTGCCGCACATCCCGACTATGCTCATTGCCACCCGTATACTAAGGGCCATCCTTGTATGGTGTGCGGTAATTTGGGCATTTTGATTAGCAAGAAAATGGATGATGTTTCCATGAGAAATTTGATTGTGATAAAATTATTGCATATATCAAGACATTGTCATGAGGTTGGATTATGTGTCCTTTCTCTTATATATCAAACATTTCCTCCATCTTTTGTCGACGGGGACATAATCAGCTCACACTTGATTTCCAACAATCTCCCTCTCAAGTGTGACTCACCCACATCACTAGTCTGACCCACACTAGGACTCACTCCCACTTTCCCATGGAGCCCAATCAGGGCTCTGATACCAGTTTGTTGGGTAGTTTTTGGAGCGGCAATGGGCTAAACGTTCAGGACCACTAAAAGACTTAGACACCACATCTTCGCCCAAAATCTTAAGGCATCAAGTATATATGTCTCCTCTCTTATATATCAAACATTTCCTTCATTTCTAGTCGATGTGAGACATAATCACTCACACTTGATTTCCAACAATTTCCCCCTTAAGCGTGACTCACCCACTTCACTAGTCTGATCTACATTAGGATCTCTGCTCCCACTCCCCCATCGAGCCTAACTAGGGCTCTAATACCAGTTTGTTGAGGAGTTAGAAAAGTGCTGGGGGCGGCAATGGGCTAAACATCCTGAACCACTAAGCGACTTACACACCACACTCTTACCCAAAACCTTAAGGCAAAAGATTTATGGTCGTCATCTCTTATATATCCAATTTTCCTCCATTTCTAATCAATGTGAAATATAATCACTCACACTTGATTTCAAATTGTATTTGATTGATATTGTCATAATTGTATACGTGTTGGAGTATCTTTGTAAAAACTTGCCTTTGTAAAAACTTTTTTGTTTTGTTTTTTAGGAAGCCTTGGTTAAAAAAAAAAAACTTGTGATTGTGAGCGTGGAGATCGGTGCATGACGGTGGACGGTGGCCACGGGTATATACAAGTTGGTCCTTTTTTTATATACTGTAGTGTACAGCAATTTACAAGCTGCATTGAAGCTTCTATTTATCCTTTTGGGCCATGAATCGTACTTACATATTTATTACTTTCTTGTTGACAAGTACATATTTATTAATTGAAACCTAATTAATAAAACATTTTTTTTATTTAAAAAAGTGTTTTCTTGAAGATAGCCATGCACATATAATATTAATATTTAAGGATTACGACATCATTTTTAAACAAATTTATTAGGTGAACGAATCAACCCCCTAAACTACAATCTTGTATCAACAAGATATATGATATCTCAACTAGTTGGACAAACAATGTCAAGTTGTTAATATTCTCTCTTAATTTCTATGCGTTTTATTGTTATAGATAGCTAGTTGATTTATTTCTTTCAAAAAAAAAAGCTAGTTGATTTATTTTTGTTACAAGATGGCTAGTTGATTGATGGAAAGACACAAACACAACTGTGAGTTGTTGGAAAGGATGGAGGGCCTTGCAAGTTGGCTTGCAAGTGGACATCAATCACACCTTTGTTTGCTTATATTTTACTGTTTGATGATTACTATTGCTTGAGTTATTTACTCTTTCTTTTTTTTACGAGTTATTTACTGCTCGAGACTTGTTCAAATTAACCAATAGTTGTGCTTCAGCCTCTTTTATCAAGAGTGATGATTTTTGTATCAGTATTTTGTGAAAATGTTTTGGACAATATTTTTTTTTTTTTTAGACAAAAACAACGGAGAAAGAAATTAAAACACAATAAAAATATAAAAGATGAAATTATTTCTAAAATTATCTCATAATGGTTATATAAATAGGCTTAATTACACTTTTGGCCTCCTAAGTTTTCCAAAGTTGTGATTTTGGTCCCCTAAAAAAACAACTTTTTTCAGGCCCCTTAAGTTTACTTTCTGTTGCAATTTTGGCTCCCCACGCCAATTTTGACCCAGTCAACGTTGACGTGGGCGCCACATGTGTAAATTTTTAATTATTTTTGTATTTTTTAATATTTTTTATTTTGTAATTAAAAAAATATATTTTTAATTTTTGTAATAAAAAAACAAAAAAAATGTAATTAATATATTTTTTATTTGTAATAAAAAAACAAATAAAAAATTATTTTATTTTTGTAATTAAAAAAAACTTTTTTTATTTTTGCAATTAAAAAAACAATTTTTTTTAATTACAAAAATATTTGTTTAAATTAAATAAAATAAAAATAATTTCAAAAAGCAAAAAAATAATTAAGAAAATAGAAATAAAATAAAATTACACCATGGCGCCCACGTGTCCTTTGACTGAGTCAAAATTGGCGTGGGGGGCCAAAATTGCAACAGAAAGTAAACTTAGGAGGCCTGGAAAGAGTTATTTTTTTGTAAGGGGCCAAAATCACAACTTTAGTAAACTTAGGGGGTTAAAAGTGTAATTAAGCCATATAAATATTATTTCTTAATTAGCTGATCAAGTGTTTTTCTTTTATGAGTGCGTTTAATGTGTTGTTTCAAAGATTCCTTCATTCAACCTTTTGTTATCCCTCACCTTTTGACAGTAGTGTTTGATTGGACCGGAGAGTTGGAAGATTGAGGTTGTTAGATTAAATATTAGGAATTGTTAACGAGTGTCCTAAGGACATTGTTTAAGGAACCCGCAAAAAGAAAGCTTGTCTTGAATATACAAGTTAAACGTGTATAAAAGTCATAATTACTCAATTTCTAAAGTAAAATCTACTAATTTTGAATGCTTAAACACTGCCTTAAGGGCACTTGTTAAATTTTCTTTAAATATTTTATATTAGATTTGCCATTATGTTCCAAGGGTATTTGGACGAAATGGAGTTGGAGATTTGGTAGTTTTGCGCATGTCCAAGTTCAAATGATTTCTTACTAAAGAAGAAAGGTGGACATTGTTCATATAATCATATTATGAATGAATATCGGTGGTTTGACTAAACTGATAGGGTTAAGATCCTCTCCATTTGGCAAAATAAATTGAAGATATAATTTAGAGAGAGATAAATACAAAAAAAGGTCTGACCGACTAAAAACAAATTAAAAAAGAAATAAAATATACACTAAGAACAAACGTTGAAGATAGATCCCTCATTTGATGCTCCCAACATTTGTTTTTCTATTGAATCATCAAGTTCTAAATGAGAATTTGTGAATGAGAACTCTTGTAATTATAAGCAAGTTTTCAATTGGGTTTGAGCTGAAAAACTAGGATTTTTCCACAAACTCGCAAAGAAAAAACAACGAAACACAATCTTCTTACGTTATTTTAAGCATTTTTACTCATTTTAGCGGTGATTTAAGTTAATACAGAGGAGTTTTAGAGAAATTGCTCGTTTTAAAGGATATTTTGTATTATTTTCATACCGAGTAATGTAATTCTAGTTCTTCCCTAAACCAAACAATTCTTAGGTGTTTTGTAAGTATTCTAAAAAATCATGTAATTCGGTAAAACAACGACGACTCGTGAAAAATTAGGAATACATGGAAAGAAGATTCAAGAGGCCTCTGGATAAATTACAAGTTGAGGGAACTCTTTCCCAAGTCCCAAGACCAATTTGAAGAAACAAAGCACACAAAAGAACGAAGAAAATGGCAAAATCGCATAGGGAGCTGAAGCAATGCGCCTCAGGTGTGCTCCCACACACCCCGAGTGTGCAAAACACATGGTAAAACCCATGTTTCCAACACTCAACATAAATGACCCCGGGCGCGGGATGCGTACGAGGCCAGGTAAAAACAGGGTTTTCTCGTTTTTTTTCTTTCTGTGTGTGTGGAAAAATCCCAGATTCTCAACCCAAACTCAGCTGGAAACTTCCCTATAAATATAAGAGCTTTCATTCACTTTTTCTCATTCAGAACTTGGTTGTTCAAGAGGAAGGCAAGCGCTAAAAGCATCAACAGGGAGTCTCTCCGCAACTTTTGTTCTTAAAGTATGTTTATTTTATTTTTTTTAATTTGTCTTTAGTTACCATGAGTAACTAAACACTTATTGATTAGGATTTTAAGATGAACTTGTAGGGAGTAATTTGTCTTTTTTTTAATTGCTTTCACGAATTCTAGGGAGTGAGACATACTTAACGATTCTTACTGAACATAGAAATAGGCTACACAAGTTATTCTGATCTACTTTCTCAACGTTGCATATAAACTTTTTCTTTCTCCCTTAGTAAGATAAGGTTAGGCCTATCCATTTAATCCACTGAGGACAAGTAAGGGTATGTGATGAAATTCTAAGGTTCCTATGTAGAGTGGTCCCTTTAGATGACAATTTAGAAATTTCTACTATGTTTATGCTTTAATTACCTGTGAGAGAGTAAGTCCCCTCCTTAATAACTATCCAACCACGTACAAATCTCTGTAGGATTGAACACCATATATCACGTATGATTTTTTGGATGATTGAGGAACAACATGACATCTAGAGGGACGTTAGATCCCACTAAACTAGCCATTTAAATAGAACTCTTATTCTCAAAACTAATAAATGTATGAATTAATCCAACAAGGAAATAAAGGGGATTCGAAGAATCCAATTCGCCGCTAAAATCTGCAATCAACTCTTTAATTTTCAGCACTGAACTCAATTGCTTGCGCAATCAAATCAAACTTGCAAAATTCCCCACTTTAATTGATTTTGTTTACTGTTTTAATAAGTTTAGTTAGTTGCCTAGTTGAAACAACAATTTATGTAAAGACGATTTTACTTACTACTTTATTACTTGAAAACGGTTCAGTGCACTTGTCAAATTTAGGCATTAGAGAACTCTATAAATATACATAGAAAGGATCTGGCAAAATTTCACAGCATTCCAACAACGCCTCGATTTATTTTGATTTTTCGACAAAAATGTGCAAAATCGCAATTTTATTAAGAGTAATCATATATTCACGGGTTAAATTTCACTCCTCAATTTTGTAGACATATTTAAATGTTTATAAGAACATCCACCACGAAAATTGGGACTTTTTAAACGAGGAGCGAATTGATTATGATTTTTGTTTAAAATTCATAATCATTGGGGAAGAAAAATCATAATTAATTCGTCCCTCGTTTAAAAAATCCTAAATTTTGAGGTGAAGGTTCTTATGATGTTATAAACTAGCCTGTGAAAATGTTGATTGAAATTTATCTCATGCTTACTTAGAATAAAACTGCAATTTTGTACGTTTTGGTTGAAAAATCAAAAGAAACTGAGATATCTTCGGAATGCTATAAAAAAACTGTTAGATATCTTCCATTGTTTAGGTTTTTGAGTTTTTGACGGTTTAAAATATCATAATTAATTTGTCCCATTGTCTTAAAATTTTAATTTCATTTGTGAAGCCTTATTTTAACGTGCTAAATATGTTTGCGAAAAATCAGGAAAAAAATCGATCTCTAGGTCAAAAACATCATAAGAACCTTGCAAATTTGTGGCAGCCTGGAATGCATTTGTGTCAAGCACTACCGACACAAATGTAAGTGGTAATTTTTCAGAAACATTTGCGTCTGTATTTTGACATTTGCAGTGGACAATTTTCAACGCAAACAATTGCGGCAGCATACACCACATAGAAATTAGGGTTAAATATGTTTTTAATCCTTACATTTTGCGTCCCTCTGAAGAATGGTCCATACATTTCATTAAATGTTTTTAAAATCCTCACATTTTATCTCCGTTATCAAAATTAGTCTCTGCTGTTAATTCTCTAACGGAATGTTGATGTGACAGTTAGTGAGTCTCAATTATTTTAGGGTTAAATATGTTTTTGGCCCCTACATTTTGCGTAACCTTGAAGAATAGTCCTTATTATTTTAGGGATTTTAAAAACATTTATTGAAATGCAAGGACTATTTTTCATAGTCACGCAAAATGTAGGGACGAAAAACATATTTAACCTTAAAATAATTAGGACCCACTAACTGCCACATCAGCATTCCGTAAGTGAATTAACAACATGGTCTAATTTTGATAACGGAGATAAAAATGTGAGGATTTTAAAAACATTTAATGAAATGTAAAGACTATTCTTCAAAAGGATGCAAAATGTAACGACTAAAAACATATTTAACCTTAAAAATTAAAGAGTCATGTAGTTATTTTGCAACGGTCTTAACCCGACGGTACACCACAATGACAACCATAAATTTTAGTGCTTATTTTTGAAAACTTTTAAGATATTTGCATCGGACCAGAAGCCGACGCAGATACACAACATATGTCTATTTTTCCTATGTCAATAGACTTCATTTTTACAATCTTTCTTCTCTCTAAAATCATTCTCTCTGCAAATATTTTAATACAACTTTTTAAAAAATATAACTGAAATGCTAATCTTTATATTTAATTTTGAATTGGAATAAAAAAGTTGTTTTACCATCTGTTTATTTTTAATTTTGTTATTCAAAAAGATTTTGTCACTAGTTTTTTTTTAATACCAATTTTATTTTACTATATTCAATTTTTATTAAAAAAATTGTTTCTTTTTGTCATTAATTATGAAAACGGAGAAAAAAATCGACAAGAGTGTGCGACGTTTTGAAATCGATACTAACAAATATTTCTTTTTAAAAAAATTCCAACAGCTTTAGCGCACATCAGATCGTTTTTTTACGCATTGCACCATACGACGGCTTAAGGTCAACGCAAAGGTACAATTGTGGCGGCCAATGCTCGCCCCAAACATTTGCGACGGAACAAAATCAAATGCAAATGTTCAATTATGGGATTTCTTTTGTCTTTTTTTTTGGGGGGGGGGTTGTGTGTGTGTGTGTGTTTAGCCTTCATGATTTTCTTGTGGTGAACTATATTACAATGAATGCAGTTTTGAGGACCTTTTTTGTTACAAGTTTAATTCTAGTTGGACGACAATCTCTTGGCATTCTCCATATAAAGTGCTTCGCCATGGAAGGAGCTTCCAATTTCCAAACTAAAGGTCAACTACCATTTAGTAATAAAATAATATAATCAACCAAACTATTTACAGCTAGTTTATAAGTAGTCTTAACAGTAAACATACCTCTAGATTCCGACCACCATGAAAGAGTATATTCCTTCCAACAAAGGCGTAGCATGGATATTTTCAGCATCGCACTGGGAATTAGGCTTTAGATTAAATTTGCGTCCCACATTTTAGAGTCCACTTGCAACAACTCTGCCACTTTCAAATTAAAATTTATGGAATTTGATATTAATTTCACTTTATTCCAATTGGACTTATTAATCCAGTTCTCAGACCACATAAAAATATTCTCTCATTTTCCTATATTCCATCGTAACTCTTCCTGCAATAACGCTCCTGAAGTACAAATGCTTTGCCATGTGAAACTTGGATTACTACCAATTTTTGCACGTAATAAGTTGTTATTACGAAAATATTTATCTTTGAGGACTTGAGCAACTAAGATTGAGAATTGGTAATTCAATTCCAAGCTTTCTTAGCTAGCATAGCAAGATTAAGCTAATATAAGTCTTGGAAACCTATACCTCCATATTCATTTGTCCATCGGTAGTTTACCACATGAGATCCAATGTATGCCATGATTTCCTTCTTTGTTGACCCCACCAAAATGAATTCATCATCGTTTGAATGTCTGTTACCAAGAAAAGAAGGGATCAAGAAAATACTCATCATATATGTTGGAATTACTTGCAACACCAATTTGATACGCACTTCCCTACCAGCTCTGGATAGTGTCTTTCCACTCCAAGAGTTCATTTTTTTCCACACACGATCTTTGATGATCTTGAACATTGACGTTTTGCTTCTTCCTATCATAGATGACAGCCCCAAACATTTGCAAGTACCCAGAGCTATATTCACATCCAACATGGCAGCATGGAAGACACTCACTAAGGAGTGCCTACAGGGTGTATATGGAGATATTAAATAATAGAGAAGAGCTAAATGTCCCTGGCGATCGGTTGAGTATTTGGTTATCAAGAAAGTGTTTACCTATGCATATAAATCTGCAAAGTAAAGGTGTGTAAACTGTCCTCCCGGGTGTGTCCAATGCGATGAATTGTTGAATAATAACTGGCATTTATTTTTGGGTTATCATGCAGTGTGCAGTGCTGGAAGCGATTGGGTATTTTGGATGTTTTGCGCGAGTTTGTGTCAACTGCAGCCTGTTTTTCTGTCGTATTTTTCAGAACTTGCAGGCAGTTAGATCGGAACTTGCTGGAAATGTTTTGCACGGTGTTGTGAAGTCTCTGTAAGAGGAGGAACAAAGAGCTTTGAGAGGGTTTTTCCAAGGACTGCTCACAGGTTTTGGCTCTGGTAGCAGCTGTTTGGCATGCCTGGAAGCATGCACGGCCAGATTGTAAAAATCAGAACCATATGAACTGGTTGCCTCCGTCTCGCGGTTAGTCCAATGCAACTCAGATTGCTATATTTTCTGCCCAAAACAGAGTTGGTATGGGGGACCATGTGTGCGTGACAGTGCAGGGCGTTTGACACCAGCATAATCTATGTGGATTCCTTCAATTATGACAGTGGTGGAAGGGGAAGTGTGGGGGCTGTTGCAATCTCTCAAGTGGCTTGCATCCATGAATCTTGGATTTATTGAATTGGAAAGTAAGCAAGTTGTGACTGATATCTAGAATGCTAATACTGATTTATATATGGGTCTCTCTTATAGTTATGTGTAAGACCCATTTCTTTATCAGAAGCATAATGAATTTAACATGCTATTTGTTTTTCACATCATACTTTTCTAACAATGAAGCTTTGGAATTAATGAATTTTGTTGCTCCTACTGGGAAAGTATTCCTGAAGTTGAATTTTCTGCACAATAGGAGAAGTTTGCAGCTTGAGCATGCCCTAAAGTTCTTGAGGAGACAAGACATCTCCCTAACGTGCTTGATGCAGAGTTCTGTCACAGAACAACTGTATGGCCTGAGAGTTTCAAGAAATGTGGAACAAATAATCAGAACATTGACCTTTATTTTTTTCCACACGATGAAAGGCGAGATTTTCCACAAACTTAAGAACTTGTTTGATATGATAAAAGGTTTTTTTTCTTAAAACGTTCCTTTAAATGTGTGGCCCGGAACTGAATACTAGATAATTAAGAGATCAGACATGTAAACACAGCCTTGAAACAACCTCAAGAAATATCTAAATTCAATGCAATAATAAAAAACACAAAACGTATAATGAAGGTATCTATATTTATTGAGCAAACAAGATAGAGAAAAACATTATAGAATTTTTCAAAACACCAAGTCCATTATAAAGGTAATGTATTAAACAAGGAGTGAACCTTTCAAGCAATATTGGACTGTATAAAGTATAAGAAAGCTTTTAAAAATTGAAAGAGTTTTCAAAACATCAAGTCCATGATAAAAATAATGCAACAAGTAAGCAGTGAATAATAGATATTGACACAACGACTACTTGGTCTTGTCTGCATAATCAAATTTTGGACCACTGACCAAATAGAAAAATCTAGAGGAAGAGGATAAAATCATAAAAATATACCATCCATTCCACATTACTTGTGACTTAAGTAACAAGGGACAGGATCACTGCCTAGATTAAACACAGATTATGAGCTTCCATTGATAATTGAATCATGAGATACTTACACTAACTTGTAAGTATTATTCGTTTCATTCCAATCCGAGTGTGTGAGTGAGGAAATGAAGGTAACCAATTACAATATTGATATATAAGAGAGAACTCTCATAGAAGAGAAATAAGAGAAATTTCTAAACAAATTATCCACACCAACATTCTCAATCCTCACTATAGTTATCCCTATAGCAATAGAAACCTTTGAGCTTTGTACTAGGAATCCGATGCTTCGTCCCCTTTCTCACTTCTGTAATTGCAGCTCATGCCTAACAGATTGTGGCTCCTGAATTACCAGTTCTGATCCTTCTAGAATGCCTTGATGTCCAACTCCCTCTAGAAACCCTTGTTGTGATTCTGTTTGATGTGGCATATTCCTAACAGAAGCCTTTAGACTTATCCTCTTCAACCATCTCCCTAAGTATATAATCTTCAATCTTCTCAGCTTGCCATTTAGAAGGATCTTCTATACTTATCTTCATCAATCGAACCGGTCGTCAATAATTGATATACATAAACCATTTTATGCTGGCCCAGGTGAAAAACTCGTGCATTATCTTGCTTTGTTTTCAAAACGTTCCACTCAGTATAAAAAAAATCACTCTAGAAGCTGCTGTTAAACTAATACCTTCAGCACAACATTGATTGAAGCCAGAAGTATCTTCGAACCTCCTCGACAATCTTCAAACTTATCTATCACTTTCAATTAAATATACCTCACCAGTTAGTAACAGAATCTCTTTAACATTTCGCCACTGAAAGTACTTCACAAATAACTCTATCAAAAATCTCACAGGTGCAAGGTTGTGATAAAAGCTAAGAACCTTTTCATTTTTCATTACACGTGAGATTAGGCTCAAACAAATCTTATTTTAGAACCTTTCCTCAAGTCAAATTTGCTTCCTTCTAGTCTCTTCAATTCTTCTTCGGAGAAAAACTTCGCTGCACATGCAGCTGCTGTTTTGATCAACTAGGGATGTATCGACCCAAGTGTTATCAAAAGCTCAACCTCAAGAGGATAACTTGTACACTTAGCCATTTTCTTCTGCATTTTATGTAAAATATCGTGTTGTTCAGCAGATGTATTCATGAGCAGTGTTTAGATTTGTAAACCTGGAAGAGTATCAGAAGAATTTCCACTGTCATAAACATCAATGAAACTGCTATGAAATATTTCACAGCACACAGACCCTTCATTTTTTCCTCATCAATATCTGAGTTTATTTTCTTTGCAATGTTGTCCAAGAAGAATTTCCTCGCCCGCATCTCAAGAAAATGCTGCGCATTCTTCTCTACTTTTCCTCTCCTGTAATTAGAATCTAACTCTTGTAGAACTTCATGAACAAATTTCGGTCTAGCTAAAGTGTGTTGAAATCAAGGCTAGTTCATTGAAAAGAATTTATAATATTACTTTCTTAAGCACAAAATCAAGGCTAGAGTCAATCTTGATACAAAATTCTTTTTCTTGTGTTAGTGGCCCTTCAGCTTGTTATCTATCTATTATGCCTGTTAACTCTTTAAAAACATTTTTTTGTTTGTTTTTATTCTCCTAGATCATTGAAAAACCTATGAAATTTATTACCATAAAAATAAAAATGGAGGCTAAGGATGGCTATGGTTATAAGAATGTCCGGGAGATATATGCTGATGTAAGGCTGATATTTAAGAATGCAATGAAGTACAACAATGAAAAAAATGATGTCCATGTGATGGAAAAAAACTTTGTTACAAAAATTTGAGAATAAATGACTGCACCTTTTTGCCTAAAGTTGCTAAGGCGGTTATTTTGTTTTTTGCAAGTTATTTTCCTTTATTTTGGATAACATTGATTTCGGTCATCCTATGCAATATTTTTCTGTAGCTACATTGATTTTATTTGATAATTTCAGAAGAGTGAACTATCAAAGGAAGAAGTACATGACCAGTTGAATAAAAAGCTTGCTCAAGAAGCCACTTATTTATGCCAAACCAGTTGATATGGCCTTGATGAATCTCAAAACAACAGTGATTAACTAGTCATGTTGGCATAAGTGGCTTCTTGAGAAAGAATTTTATTCAATTGCTCATGTGCTTCTTCTTTTGATAGTTCACTCTCCAGAAAGTATCAAATAAAGTCAATGTAGCTACAGAAAAATATTGCATAGGATGACCGAAATCAATGTTATCCAAAATAAAGGAAAATAACTTGCGAAAACAAAAAATATCGCCTTAACAACTTTAGGCAGAAGATGCAGCCATTTATTCTCAAAATTTTCCAAAAAAGTCTTGGCCATCATATGGACATCATTCTTTTCATCATTGTATTCCATTGCATTCTTAAAAGTAAGTCTCACATCAGCATATATCTCCTGCACATTCTTATAACCAGAGCTATCCTTAGCCTCAATTTTTCTTTTTACAGTACTAAAATCCATAGACTTTTCAATGATCTAGGAGAAGAAAAATAAACAAATTGTTTTTAGAAGAACTAACAGATATAATAGATAGTTACCAAGCTGAAGGGCTGCTAGCACCAGAAACAGAATTCTGTATCAAGATTGACTCTAGGCTTGATTTCTTGCTTGAGAAAGTAATATTATTTTCAATAAACTAGCAGTGATTTCAACACACTTTGTTTAGCTAGACCGAGATTTGTTCATGAATTTGTACAAGAGTTAGACTCTAAGTACAGGAGAGGTAAGATAGAGAAGAAAGGGCAACATTTGCTTGAGGTGCGGGTGAAGAAATTCTTCTTGGACAATATTGCAAAGAAATTAAACTCAGATATTGATGAGGAAAAAATGAAGGGTGTATATGTTCTGTGAAAAATCACTAGCGGTATCATCAATGTTTATGACAGTGGAAATTCTTCTGATACTCTCCTGGTTTACAAATCTAGACACTGCTCATGAATACATCTGATGAACAACACGAGATTTTACTTAAACTGCAGAAGAAAATGGCCAAGTGCACTAGTTATCCTCTTGAGGTTGAGCTTTTGATAACACTCGGATCGATACATCCATGGCTGATCAAAACAGCAGCCACATGTGCAGTAAATTTTTCTCCGAAGAAGAATTGAAGAGACTAGAAGGAAGCAAATTTGATTTGAGGAAAGGTTCTAAAAAAAGATTTGTTTTGCGCCTAATCTCACATGTAATGAAAAATGAAAAGGTTCTTAGCTTTTGTCACAACCTTGCACCTATGAGAATTTTTAGTTATTTTTGAAGTACTATAAGTGGCAAAATGGTAAAGAGATACTGTTACTAACTGGTGAGATATATTTAATTGAAATAGGGAAAGTGATAGATAAGTTTGAAGATTCTCGCGATGGTTTGAAGATACTTCTGGCTTCAAACGATGCTTGTGCTGAAGGTATCAGTTTAACAGCATCTTCTAGAGTGACTTTTTTGTGCTGAAGGACTAATGACCTTTTCTCAGTAAACAACTTCAAGTAGCTTACAAGAAAAGAGATGATGAGAAAGGTTTTTCCAGCTCACGGAGCATGAGATATTACACCACAACTTATTTAATTTACAAGTATCAGGATCATTACCATCATCTTCATTAACTTTCACCTCTGATTTTTCTTCATCATTAAGTTCTCCACTGCATTGTTTCTCCTCTTTGTGCCATTTTGGCATTTCCACCTATCATCATATATATATTAAACAAGCAACTGCCAAAATATGTAACCAAATTAAGTAGAATATAGTTAAAGTCAGTAGACAAGACCTTTCAAAAAAACATCAGTAGAGCGAAAGCGGTATCTCGCTACGCTACAGACGGTAGCACTTAGGTGACATTGTGGTTGGTGACATTGTGACATTGGCCAACCACAA
>Ga0315915_1003579_pt1 | contig 19667 bp, 10 predicted proteins | sample MpolbnodulesMG_FD_207738 | JGI IMG/M metagenome (GOLD analysis project Ga0315915, IMG submission 207738) | Medicago polymorpha root nodule microbial communities from Los Angeles, California, United States - branched nodules | ecosystem: Host-associated > Plants > Roots > Nodule | place: USA... | reverse complement strand
ACATATATGTGTTATCCTTTTCTTGGTTTTTGATCTGTCTCCACTTGATCCAGTTGTAGGAGAAGCGACTTTTATTCTACTATTTGCTTCGGTCTGCAAGTGCTTTAGTACGAAATACGGGTTTTTAATTTATGTTTGTAATGTTGGTTGTTTGCATTGAATTCTGTTGCCTAATTTTTCTTAATTTCATCTAAATGAATGCTTTTTTCAATGTTTATGTTCTGTTTTGAACTTTTAAAGCAAGATAAGCATCTAATGTATTTCAGAATTGTGAATTTGCTAAGAGAACAATGGATATGTACATTTTTATTAACAGTAAGGTTCTTTTAAAGACTGGGTAAAAAGATCATATACTAAACAGGAAACAGATTTGTGTGCTCTAATTGTTGTGATACAATGTAAGTCTTTATTATTTATCTCACAGGACCAGTTTTAACTCATTGCATTTTCTGTTTCCAATTTGTCATCATATTTTGTTGCTGCCAAATCACAAGAGATCAGAAGGTGCTGCTAGGTTCCAATGAGAGCAATGTTTATGCAAGATGAACTTTCTTTTAGTTAGAGCAGAAAGTGCAACAAGGACAGCCACATATGGCTCTAATTAAAATAGAAAGTGACACGGCTCTAACGAGGATAGCCACATGTTAAGCAAGATGAACTTTCATTCAGTTTGAGCAACATCAAGTTTGAGGTTAGTGTCTAAATTATCAAATTTATTCTTTATATTAAATATGATCAAATAGTTTGAAGCTTTATTTTTAGAATACTTCCAATTGAAATTGAGAGCTTCATATAGAAAAAAAGTTTAGTTCCACATTGTTTTAAGTTTTGCAGTTTCTGTTTTAACAATATTCTCTTTAACATAAATCTTTTTATTGTTAAGAAGAACATTCTAATTGTTTCTTTTACCAATTATTCTAATTTACACATCTTTCCCATGTATTTTTGTTGTTATGAAGAAATTCTAATTGTTTTTTGATTACTTCCGGTATCTTTCAAATAGTAATAATACAAAGACTAGAAAATATTGAACATGATTTAATTTGGATTCCACTTCTTTACTGTTCCATCTCCCCCTCTCATTTTTACTCCTAATTCATTGCAGGAGCAATCCTTATTTTCTGATAGGTAGTTACAACAATACTCATTAGTAGATCTCTTAAGGAGGTTTATTTCAATGGTGGCTGCAGTTAGAAGACTTGCAGATTGCTTGCAGTAGCTTACAGTCGCAGTGACAATGTTGCTTACAATTTATATACATTCTTACACTTTTGTTTTTGATTTTCTTTTGCAAATAAAGCCAATTGTTCAAATATGTAATTGTTGGGGTTTAGTTTCTTTTAATGGCTAAAATATAGTTTACTAAAAGATATATAGTTTATGTTGAATTGTTTTCTTATCTATGTAATGGATCATATTGCAATATATTAGCTTCTCCATTTTTCGTGACCCGTGCCGTAGCACGGGTAAAAGTTCTAGTATATTTTTTGTCAAAGGAACTCTAGGGTGATTTTAAAGCATGTTATTTTTCGCTAAATCAAAGTTTATACCGGTAAGGCTAGCTAGTTATTTTTCGCTACCATGATTGTGATGCTTTTTAAATTATTAATTAGTTCATGATATTATAACATTAATGTGCTTTGTAATTGCGGTGAGAAGGGGCAAACATCACGAGCTTTTTTTTTTTTTTTTTATGAATAAAAATGTGTTTCTATTTGGCTTTTTAAGCTCTCATTTATTGGATAGTTCGAATTGCAATTAATCTGTTTTGAATTTGTTGGTTTTAGATTTTCAAAATATTGTATTTGAATTTCTAAAGTCTATTTTAAAAAAGAATTTTTATCTATTAAAGAATTGTGTAAGACAAACTATCAACTACGTTGTCTATAGGATTAAAATAAGTTTAACTACAATTGTGTGATTAACTATTGCACTGTAAAAATCATTCGAGAATTACACCTCCAATATAGTACTAAGAAAATATCAAAAAGAACTATACTTTTAAGATCATTCCTAATTTCGAAAGACATTATTCTTAAAAAAGGATTATGATCTTAAAAATATTATTTAATCAGAAGGCACATAAATTATTGAGGGACTATGATCTTAAGTTCATTCTTAATTTCAAAGAGGGAGGGTGAAGCAAATTATCAAAGTTTTAGAATACAATACGTGTGTAGAATGATCTAACTGAGCTATGTGAACTCTCTATTTATAGAGAAAATTCACAACTAATATGTGTGAAACTTTGGAAACAAATAATTCACTTTGGGAATAAGTAATTCATATATTAGATCTAGTTTAAAAACATCTCAAATTGAGTGTAATTCACATATTAGATCTAGTTTAAAAACATCTCAAATTGAGTACAAAATTTATCATATTGAGTACAAAAATATATTATATTATGTACCAAAATATATTTCAAATCAAGTACTAAAATATGTTTTGATTGCATACCAAAATAAATTTCAAATCAAGTACTAAAATATATTAGATTGCATATCAAAATATTTAGATTGTGCACCTGAATATTTAATATTTTGTTTCAAAATATTATAGCAAAACTTAAGACTAAGAAAACACTTTTTAATAATGAAAAACTTAAGTATTTAATTTAACATTTTCAAATAAAATATATAGATATATTTTTCCGCTAGTGTACCCTTCACTATATAAACACTAATAATGTGTGTGATCTATCCAAGGTAAGGCTTCCACTTTTTTTCAATTCACATAATACTAGTTTACCCAATATGAGAATTTGTGTTTGGTCTTTTAACTCAATTTTCACAAATGTTCCAATAAAATTAATGTGGTTGGAACTATCTTTTCATAATTAAATTATATTGTAGTTACAGGTTGTGTATATTGTCTAAGTTTCAATCGCAACATACTTATACTTTTGTGTCATCCAGATATGTCTTACGAGATATAAAAACATTTCAGGACCTCCACCTAATAGCTTAATCTTTTAGGATACGTGGTCTTTATCAGAATCAGAAGAGATGTTAACTTAGCTTAGTTTTTAGCTTCCCTTGCAAGAATTCATTTCCATTTACATTACCTTTCAGTTAGTTCTTTCATTTTGCTTAGTTGTCATTGCGTTGGCTAGGATAGTTATCAAGTCTTCTTGTATATGAAGCTTGACATTGTATTTTTCCATTTCATTCACAGAATCGCTGGTTTAACATCGAAAATTTTGTATAGGAGAAGGAAAGATGCAATTTTTGATGTTGTAAACATAAAGATTAGATGCAGTTTTTGTGTTGGAATCGAAGGAGAAACGGAAGCGGTACTTGAGAAGAAAGGGAAATTAATCACATGGTTTTAAAGTTGAAAGCATCTTAATCATTGGTTTTCATGTGATGGTTGTTAATTGTTCATCTTATCTCTCGTTATAACAACTCCTCTCACTTTTATATATATATATATATATATATCTCTATAAGTGCAATTAAGTCTTGAGATTGCCCCGATCTTGGTAAGCATCAGAGCCAATCTCTTCTAGTTTAACAACAACAACAACAAAAAATCACATTTTTAATTTAAATTTTAGTTAACAACAAAAGAATTTGGTTAGAATTAGATCTATGTTCCAAGTTTTTTTGTTTCTCTTTTTATTTCTTGAATAAATTACTAGTTTATTAAAAAAAAATTAAGATTTGATTTTAAAATATGTAAGATTTAAATTTAAAATTTGAGAGAAGAGTGACACTACTTTTGTTGAATCAAATTATACTATATTTTGATTGAATGTGTAAAAAAAATTATATATGTATCATACAAATTAAATCTTTTGGTTTTGTAAAGAAAGAGGGTCATAACAACTCACAACATAGTAGTAAAAGAAAGACTAAATTATACTAAGAGTCATTTAAGTTTGAAGTTTGTAATAGATTGATCATTTAAGTTATTTTCGTCACACATATGTCCTTTAAGTTTGAGGTTTGTAACAGATTGGTCCTTTAAGTTCTTTTGGTCACATATAAGTCCTTTAAGTTTGTAAACATTTTCAATTTAGTCCTTCTGTTAACCAAAACGATGATGTGGCAGAAGGACTAAATTGAAAACGTTTACAAACTTAAAGGACTTATGTGTGACCAAAATAACTTAAAGGACTAATCTGTTACAAAACCCAAACTTAAAGGACTTATGTTTGATCAAAATAACTTAAAGGACCAATATGTTACAAACCTCAAACTTAAAGGACCTATGGTGTAATTTAACCTAAAAGAAAGTATAAAAGTACAAATTGGGTGGCATAGTAAAATCAAATCAAAGTATATGTTTGTTTCTTGGTGGGGTTTAGTATGGGAATGGAGAATTCATTCTCATGATGGAAAAGTTTAATATGAACCATTGATATATTAATTTTTTATTCTGACGGTTCAGATCTATCACCTGCAACTTGCTTTAACTTTTTGCTGGCACATGGTACACCAAAAGCAGCGGCCAATATTATTTTATTTTGTTTGAGTTGTTGGGCTTTTTGTAATAGTTTATGAGCTTTTGACAATTAGACATGGGTTTGACTTGTAATTTTAACTTGTCAACGCCAATTATTATTTGCAATCCTTTATTATTACTTGTTTTTTTGTTAATTCTTATATAAAATATTAAAATAAATTAATATATGTAAAAAAAAATGTTTACATAGTATAACACTTGTTTTGAATTTTTAGACACTTATTAATTATTAGTGTTTTTTTTGAAAGAAATAGTTTACTCGTATTTAGTTGTTTTATAGTTTAAAAAATAATAAAGGAGGTGTACGTAAATATATTTAGGTAGTAACTTTGAAACTTAGTAAAAAAATTTAAGTAAATAATCATAATAATTATACTTAAAAATCTTTCCATATCAAATATCAATTTACTAATTTACCCCTTATAGTCAATTTTTTGGGGGTTAGGGTTAGGGTTGGAATTTTTTCTTTTAAGTTGGCCACGTGTTACATTAACACTTCTCCCATCGTTGAAATTTATTTATTGTGTCTTGTGTTCTTTATTCAATGAAAATGCACCTAAAAGCACAAGAAATACTATGTAGATGCCAATTACACTACATGAACAAAAGATTGCAAAGGACAATACCCAAGCCCTCTTAAACTGGTGCCTGTTCTCAAGATTGCACTTACAAATTCTAACCAAGATAAGCTGCACCTACAACAACTAAAAACTGCCTTCTACACCAGTCAGTTAATCCTAATAAACATACAAATTACCGCAGAATGATTACACGTCCAAGAGCTACAAAAAGACATAAGGCATTCCTTCAATTGAACTACTCGGTCTATACTCAAAGTCAAGATTTTGAACAATTCCACGAAGCAACCTTAGTACTGATGTCATGAAATATGTTGTGACTTAAATGAGACAAATTAACTTCAAAACAAAATAATATCTTTACAAAAATAAATAGTACTTAAATGAGACAAAATAATATTCACAGTGGCCCTTTAAACAAATAAAATTAGATTCATACGTCATCGTGGGTACAAGTTCCACTTTAAACTATGATGTCTTAGTGGTTACACTTTCAACTTAAAAAAGCATTCAGACAGTAATTACCAATTACATAAATCTAACAAGCATAAAAAGGCAAAAAAGAGTTTAAATTGAAATAGTTCAAATGTCTCAGTTTGGTCACAGTGATAAATGTTATAGTCCCCCAATCCACTCCATGTGTTATCTCCTTCCAAGGAAAATGAGACCTACAGTGAATTGAAACAGCAATAAATGGGTAGTTTCTGTGTCAAATACAAAGCCAAACATGATGTTAAGTTCAAACAGCGATAAATTAAAATACCTTAATAATTAAGTTATGCTACATGTAATCAAAAAACATCCTGCATCCATAAACAAGTAACAAAATCAATTAACTAATTACTATAACCCCAAATGCATTTCAAAGCAGTAATCAAGCTTCATGATACATACAGCAGAAGGAAATTATACATAAAATAGTTCCATTCCATAATAACAAACATGGAATTTTTTATCCTCATACTTGGATTCTCATTAATATATTTAGAATTATTAAACAAAAGCCCACTTAATAGTTGATATCCACTATGTAATTGTTGGTATCTTACTTCATTTACATTAAACGTGAAGAGAACAATGTTTACTATTTTCTTTTTCGAAGGTTTGTTAAAACATAATTGAAAGAGCACAAGATCAAAATACATAAGTACTAACTAACATTCATCACCATTTCAGTTGATTCGTCGGAAACTCGGATCCTTGTCACAGGAGAAGATGAAGTCAGGTGGTCCGGTTGGAGGCTGTTGGAATGAATGAATGAAGGTCGAAGAAAATAAATGACATAAAACGTACGTACCCAATTCTGGAATTAAAATAAGATTAGCAAGAGGGAGCTGTACTAGCAGGTTAAAAAAGGATTAAAAAACTAATTTGATTTTCCTTTTTCTATTTATCAACCAGTTAACAAACCTCCAGCTATCCTAGGATATTGACCTTTCCCATATATGGTGAGAAAGAAGTATCCATTCCCAGGCTAAATGCCACGTTGTTTCCCAAGTTAGGGTTCTCTCTACTTCTGTCAAGGTTCCATCAATAAGTATGACGATGAGGGAATTTATCAACTTAGAAGAAGGATTGGAGACTCAGACTATGCAGAAAGGTATCACCAAACTCCTCAACATTCATGAAGGTTTACCCGAACCTAATTTCACTCCTGAGGAACACATTAACCTATAATAATATTAAGTTTGCAGGGTATCTGGGATTAGTGGCTGTGGATTTTATGTTAATTTTCATTATTTTAAGTATTAAGGGTTAGTTTTGAGTTATTATTGGGATAAAGATAAGGCCCAAAAGAGTTTATAAAAACTAACAATCTTCACGCCGGTTTTGTAAGGATAGGTTAGACCCAATAGTCTTGTGCGTGGGAGAGTGTACTGGGAATAGAGTTTATAAAAGGTGGATTCAACTAGTTTAACGGTGGTCTCTTGACTTTGTATTTGCTCAATCTTGGCACTCCTTGTGTTAATTCATTTTGTCTTTTCTAAAAATTAATTAATTAATCTGTATTATTTTACCACTTAAATTGTAATGCAGGACTGTCTACAGTTTGTCCGCCCAAAGGCCTCCTCATGACTATGGCTTAGAATTATACGACAAGTACAAGGAAACATGTGAAGAGTACATTGTATCAAAAGTTAGTAACACTCTCATTTGGCTATCATATTCATGAATCATACTCTTAAGTGTTTAACTAAACTAGCTTGAAATTATATATTACATACTATTATTTTGGGATGACAATCTATAGCTTTATATTTAATTCAATGACAGACTTTATTTTCATCCTCCATAGCCTTTTAAGCTTTGTAAACTTGTAACAAGCGATGAAGAACTGACACTGACATGTATACACACCGGTTATTATTCGAGAAAGTAAATTTGATTAAATGCAATCAAATGTGTCAGTATCCGCCACCAAACATAACTATATCTGAAGTGTCAGCGCTACATATCTAACTTACATTGTGAATCTGAATCATCTGATATGATAAATATTTCCCTTTCCCATATAGTTTTACATGGTCTTAAAGTGGGTATCTAGACCTGTTTATGAATTGTGTATATATACAAGTAAAGAAAATTCAAATCTACTGTCTGTCCAGTATACAATGGTCTTTGAAGAATATATTAATTCCTCGTTAAGCCTAATTTCTAATACTAAACCATAGTTGTTTGCTTGCTCACATGCATAAACCATTTGGATTTTGCTAAACATGGAAGGTCAAGAACTAATAGTATAGTTATTACATTAACATGGTTAAAACTAATACATCTTTCTTATTAATAGGTTCTGCCATCTTTGGGAGAAAAGAAGGATGACCTTTTGTTGAGAGAACTGCTTAGAAGATGGTCAGATTACATAGTTATGACCAGGCGTCTCTCAAAATTCTTTTGGTATCTTGAACGACGCAACATCTCAAGATATAAACTTCCTTCTCTTGAAGAAACCAGTTTCATATCCTTTTACCACCTGGTTAGGGATGAGATTCTTTAGAAATGTTGCAGCAATGGTTTTCTAATAATATTTATTTTGCATCTCCCTTTTCCCCTTTTTTAACTCTTAGTTTACTTCATTTTAATCATCTCAGGTATATGAAGAGATGAATAAAGAAATATTGGATGCCATAATTGCTATGGTATTCTCTAATTCCCATTTCTATATGTTTGATACTTCTAAATTTAGAGCAAGTAACATATTTCTTAGTTCAATTTTTTGAACAATTATATAAACATAATTGTATTAGAAACAGAGCACAGAGGAATACTCCAACCTAAATAAAGTGTAACTCACATTAAAAACAACATAAACTAAAGGCACTTGGGCCGATGGCCGACACCCTGCCAAGGATGGTAAAAATACCCGTGCCCGTTATATAATTGGAACTTATACAGTGGCTACTTATTTGGATTGACAAACCAAGAGATGCTTGACTTCATTCGTCAACTATTTAATGGTGTTACATTTGCATTTGAAAAAAAGGTTTCTATATATGTGAATTTCTATATTTTTTTTGTGGCGAAAAAAAAAATCACATGTATGTGAATTTCTTTAATGATGCCTTACGTGTCCTGACCAAATTATGTAGTTTTTTTTTTGTATAAGAACTGTGTAGTTTTTAAGGAAATAAAATATGAATTGTGCAGTTGAATGGTGGTAATTTAATTATCTTTCTAATGCTGCTATATTCAATCCAAATTAGGCCTTATGTTTTAATCTTTGTTATTTTCATTTGATATTTGCCTGTAATAGCTCTTTTGTCTTCATTTCTTGGTATCCAGATTGATCCGAAACGGACAGAAGAGAAGATTGATCAAACACTTGCAATTAAAGCATTGGATTTATACTTAGAGTTAAACGATTGCTCAAGAATACACAAGGCAAAGGTGATTTCAGTAAAACTTAGTTCTTATTTGTAGATAGATTTAAAATTTCCATATCTAGCATGGAATTATTTTGAAACATGTTTTGGGCGACCTTGTGCGTCTTTAGGAAAATTGTATTGAGGTCAAATCTGAAAACAGTTTAAAACCAAACTAGAGTCTTATACAGAAATAGTCAAATAGTTACCTTCATGTTTTGAAGTGTTAAATCTTGAAAAACGAAGTTTTACTGTAAAAGATTTATATATGACTATTTCAGGAATTTTATTATTTTTTGTATCCCAATTACTAAGCAATGATTCCAATTTAAAAAAACTAGACTAAGATATTAATGGTAATTGCAGGAAGAGAAAATGGATCGCAGTCCTGATGTTTTATCAGAGAAAGTCAACTTGGTAAGCTCGGACAGGGTTGTGTTTGAAGTTGATTTGGGTTTGGCACTTATGTCAAAAAAGATTTGAGGACATTATCGATATTGAGACCATTCCGATTGGTGATGTTGATACCATTTCTGTTGATGAAGTGAATAGCAAAATGTTGAGCATGGTCGTTGAATACTGCAAGAAGCACGACAAAAGACAGAAGTATGTTGATATCAAGGACTGGGATGCTCAATTTGTAGACGTTGACCCTAGAACTCTGGATGATCTTCAAACATATGGAAGGTACTTGAAAATCGAGAGACTAGGGGACCTTGCATTTTATAAAGAATTTGACTTGATAAAAGACAAGACACCAGAGGAACTCGTCCAGTTCTATGCCGCTCAAGAAGACTCAAACTTCAAGTCATTAGAAGAGAAGAGAACCACGAGAAGAGTCTTTAGATTTTGCAACATGCTGTTAAAAAGTCTAGGAAAATGCAAACTTCTTTTTACTTTTACTCAATGATCCTGTTTAGAGTTTAGATGAACATGATTGCCGTACCAAAGTTCAACCGATGCTGCGCAATGCATAATAGTTTTTTTTTTTTTTTTTTATTTCAACCGAGCGTCTTAATCTTCTTTGAAATCACCTAGTATTAACTATTTACTTACATCTAAATCTTGAAATTTTCATACGAAAGTAGTGTGGAAATTCAATTAAATTACTATACATTTCAAAAGCGTCATGATTTTTCTTTTTTTATTGATTATTTTTATAGAAAATTAACTTCTGATGACCAACAAAATCAGTAATTTTTAAAGGTATTCATTCGGGTTGTGGATTATCTCTTTAAGACGTTTCGTGACACTTTTTAGAAACTATGCAAGACATACTATCAACCACGCCGTCTTTAAGATAAAAACAAGTTCAACTATAATTGTTCGATTAACTATTGCACCATAGAAAATCGTTCGAGAATTACACATTCAATATGATACTAAGATCACTCATACTTTAATACCGAAACCAATCAACTATGGTATTATAGTCACTCAAATATAGCGTTACCACCATTCTAATTTTTAGCATCTCCAAATATAAATATGATATTTCAACCTCTCAAATATGGTGTTACCACCATTCTAACATATAACTTCTCCAAGGAAATAAAATATAAAAAGGACTATACTTAATTCCGAATGACATTATTCTTAAAAATGGACTATGATCTTAAAAATATTCTTTAATCTAAAGGGACATAAATTATTCGGGGATTATGCTCTTAATATCATTCTTAATTTTGAAGAGGGAGAGAGAATAAAATGATCGAAATTTCAGATTATTTTTCGGTGTGTAGAATGAAGTACATGAGATCTCTATTTATTGAGAAAATTCACAATATGTGTGAAACTTTAGAAACAAGTAATTCACATATTACTTTGCGAATAATCAATTAACATATTAGATCTAGTTTAAAAACATTTCAAATTGAGTACCAAAATATATTACAAAATTATATTATATTATGTACCAAAATATATTTCATATCAAGTACCAAAATATATTATATTGCATACAAAATTATATTTCAGATCAAGAACCAAAATATATTAGATTGCATGCAAAAATATATTTTATATCAAATACCAAAATATATTAGATTGCATATCAAAATATTTAGATTATGCACCTGAATATTTCAGACCGCGTTCCAAAATATTTTAACAAAACTTGGGGACTAAGAAAACACTTTCTAATATAATAATTAAATTAATTATTTAATTCAACAAAAACACTTTCTAATAATGATTAAATTAACTATTTAATTAAATATTTTCATAATTTAACATTTCCAAATAAAATATATAGATTCTTTCAAAAAAAAAATATAGATATATTTTTCCGCAAGAGCTTACTCCGTTCTCATAATTATGCAACCCGTTAGAGGTACACCCTCCACTATATAAGCACTACTAATATATGTGATTTATCTAATATGAGACTTTCATTTTTTTCAATTCACACAACACTGGTTCTACCAAATGTAAAAATATGTGTTTAATCTTTAACTCAATTTACATCCATGTTCCTACAGAGATATTAAAACGGCAATTGAGTCTCCACTTTCTAGCTATGTTTTTGAAACAAAATATAAATGCCTCTATAACCAGTCATGAGTCTGCTCCTTGAACTATCTTTTTATAATTAAATTATATTGTAGCACAAGGTATAGGTTGTGTGTATTGTCTAAGTTTCAATCACAACGATACTTTTGTGTCATCCAGATATGTCTTATGAGATATAAAAACATTTCAGGGCCTCCACCTATATAACTTAATCTTTTAGGATATGTGGTCTTTATCAGAATCAGAAGAGATGTTAACTTAGCTTAGTTTTTAGCTTCCCTTGCAAGAATTCATTTCCATTTGCATTACCTTTCAGTTAGTTCTTTCATTTTGCTTAGTTGTCATTGCGTTGGCTAGGATAGTTATTAAGTCTTCTTGTATATGAAGCTTGACATTGTATTTTTCCATTTCATTCACAGAATCGCTGGTTTAACATCGAAAATTTTGTTACGATGCATTTGAGAATGCTCTGTTGGTAGCAGTGTGGGTTCATCACACTTTGCTTCTGCTTCGTGAAATTGCATAGATTTACTCCAATTTTCTTTCGTTATTTCTCGTTAATCGCATCCGTGACGATAAACAACAACGGTTCAAATTCAAACAATTAAAATCAAGATCAAAGTCTTGATCTATGCTATAATCAATTCATCCTTCTGAAAACCATACCACAATGTGTGTGGCGCCGCATTAATGGAAGTAGAGTGGGGGGTTTGTACTCGACCGTCTACGGACTTTCACAGGACAGGCCAACATAAATACTATTGGTTACATGTGACCACATGAATACTATTGGAATAAAATATTTCAATTGTTTGTGCATCTTAGAGTTTTTTTTTTTTTTTTTAATGGCAAAATATATTATATAGAAATAGGGGATTAGATCCCAAGTAATACACCAAAATAAAAATAAAAATACCCAGCGAAAAACCAACAACAGTCAATTTTCCATCACCACCAACGGAGATCAAAAAAGCAGCCGACAATGAATTGTTGCATCAAACGATCATATGCGCCCACCACTCAACTTCCGATGTGTCGGAGGAGCCACCAAAAAGCCTAAAAGAACTTGCGTCAAAACAAACTAGCTCCCGATCTCGAATCATAATTGACCGGCCCACCAGACTCCTGACATAAATCAATAAGGCACCCCTCAACTCACGACCCGCCAGAGCAGACACTTAAACCTATCCAAACTCGGCCCACCAATATCCCAATGCCAAATTCAAAGACGGAGAAAAGGTGGAGCAGTAGCGCAAATCGAACCAGATCGAACATAAACAAACCAAAACAAGCCACAAACTCAACCACCACAAGCACCGTCCCGAACACCTATTCAGCGCCACCCACATGCCCACTGTACCGTCTTTCTTCGCGGAGGAGAAAAATCTCAAATCATCCAGATAATGGACCCACTGCAACTGCACGACCTTTTGCAGACCTAAAGGACGCCGCCGACCAAAAACCGACGACGAGGTGAGGTTGGGAAAGCGCATAGAAGCTTGGACACGACTAGAGAGAAGGAATAGTAACCAAAACACTAGCACAAGGTAACTCGACAACGACAACCAACCCCCCACTAACACCACCAGCGATCCAGCCACAACAAACCACCAACAATGCCAGAAGCAACTGCAGCAGGAACAGTCCCGTAGGTACAATAAGCAACTACTACCGTCAACACGGAGCATCTATGTACCTAACCTTTTCAGGCAACATCCGGAACACCACCACCCAACAACTACCCAACAAAAAAAGCAACTAAAACATAAAATCAAAGTCGGAGACCTGCGAAAACAAACCTCCTGCCGACGGAAAAAACCGACGAACCCCAAACAAAACAAACGAAGAGACTAAACAAACAGAACAACACACCCAGTAAAAAAAACACAAAACCACCGAGAAGAGTCAGCTGCCAAACCTAATCGACATCAACCAATTGCAGACATCCAACGACCAGTGTTGAACCACCCTCAACCACCATGAACCTTGCGACGACCGAGCAACAAAGAAAGTCCGACGAAGGAGGTTTAATCGTGTTGGGAGGAGAGATTACAACAACCGATAACGAACCCATAACAAAAAAATCTGTCGGAAGGACTGGATCTGCTGAAACCGCAACCGGCGACACAATCGGCGGCGCCTCCACCTAGCACTGCACCACCACCTTAAACCTGAAACAAACAGACAGTCGAGGGAACCGCAAGATCTGACAAAACGAACCATAAGAGCTTGGATCCGAAGGAAGCATGTTGATCTGGAAAAAAAGAAACGAAGGCCAGGAAAAGGGCCGTCGGCGGTGCGGGGAAGAAAAGCCCATCGCACCACCACCCAAGTTCTTCTACATGGTAAATATTTAGTTTGGATTTGAGGAGGAGGAAGAAATGCAGAGGCGGTGTGTTTAGTTAGCTCGAGAGAAGGGAGAGACCGCTTGTTTAGTGAGAGAAAGTATTATGAATAATCGTGACCATAATTATCTTAGAGCTTTAAAGTCGTAAGACTCTATATGAATTCTTAAAAGCTACTTCCAATGATTTTAAATTCGAGAAAATGTTAGATCAACAAAAATTGACTTTTTTTCTCAAAACAAAAAAAAAGTTGATATATTTCGTTTCAATTTGAACCTAATAAATCAATTTTTGTTCGCCCAACTTTCTTGTATATTTAGGATCGGAGGTAGTAAAGAAAAAAAATGAATGAGATGCTTTAAGATGATGTAGTGGTATAGATCCCACTTAAGATACCAATATTGGGTTGCAACATATACCCTTGTTCACTTTAAAAAGCTTGTACATAATATAAAATAACACTTAACTTAAGTCTAGCCATATATTCAGGAATGATATGACCGTCGGATCAAGATCAGATGATTCAAATTTAAATTGATTTAAATTTAAATAATAAAAAATGCTTCAAATTAAGACAGAAGGAATCTTGATCGGACGACTAAATACTCGTCATTTCTTGTAAAAAATAGTCATGTATTATATATAGTAGATATGTTTTTTTGAAGAAGTTAAATTGACACTATGGTGAATTGAACCTAAGACATTGAAAGAATCACACTTTATAGTTCAAAGCCAAAACCAACATCACTTGACCAACCCAAATTGGTATCGTCTATAATGGATATTGATTTATCATTTATAACAAATAGTAAAATATCATTAAAAATATATATATATATAGTAAAATATATTCATTAGTTTGAATAAGGGAGAGACTATTTTGTGAAGGAATTTAATAATTTCAATTGGTGATTTATTTAAATTTTAAAAGATCGTAAATATGTACACAATAACCGATAAGAATGAAAAGTAATTTGCTCAAAAAAAAAAAAAGTAATAACAGATACGATATTTTTTTGATAGAGATATGATATCAAAAAATGCTTCAAAAAAAAGATACGATATTAATAAAATAAAAAAAGATACGATAAAGAAAAAACGTAAAATTAAAAGGTGTTAAAACACAAAAATATATAATGTCTGCATCAAAATACGTGTAACACAGTCATATATACCTAATTAGCATTAGTAATCACTCTTGAAAACCAAATTGGATAAACATTGTGATCCAAATAACACATACATCCCAGCCATAATTCCCGCGTTATAAATTCACCAAAAACTCTTGTACAAGGCACCCATGTTATAAATAACACCAAAAACTCTAACATAACGCACATAAACTTTGGTTGTCTCAATTTCAATCAATTTTTCCAATGGAGCACACTGATCTTTCCACTAATAATGGAAGTAACAGAACTTCATCCCTTCAAATTGAGGAGGCTGTAGAACGGAAGCCCTGCCCTCTCCGTAAGATGATTGCCGTGGCATCCATTGCCGCCGGCATACAATTTGGGTGGGCCCTACAGCTCTCCCTTCTCACACCATACATCCAGCTTCTCGGTGTACCTCACAAGTGGGCTGCCAACATCTGGCTATGTGGCCCCATATCAGGCATGATCGTCCAGCCGATCGTTGGCTACTACAGTGACCGAAGCCATTCTCGTTTTGGTCGCCGCCGCCCTTTCATCTTCTCTGGTGCATTAGCCGTTGCTATCGCTGTCTTTTTCATCGGCTACGCTGCAGATCTTGGCCACTCCTTCGGTGATGACCTGTCAAAGAAAACGCGTCCCCGTGCTGTTGTCATATTTATTTTAGGTTTTTGGGTACTAGATGTCGCCAACAATATGCTTCAAGGACCTTGTCGTGCCTTCCTTGGTGACCTTGCTGCCGGTGATCACCGTCGAATGAGAATGGGCAATGCTATGTTCTCTTTCTTCATGGCCATGGGAAATATCCTTGGTTATGCGGCCGGCTCTTTCAGCAAACTCTATCACATGTTCCCTTTCACCGAAACCAAAGCTTGCGATGTCTTTTGTGCTAATCTCAAAACATGTTTCTTCTTATCAATATTCCTTCTCGCTGTCGTTTCTTCCTTCGCTCTATATTATGTAGAAGACATTCCGCTCGAATCAAAATCACAATCAAAGGTAATTAACTTGTGTCCCTTCCAGTTTTTTGTTTTTGCTTTTTACAATAGTCAATGTTAATATTGTTAGAAATTTATAGGATGACGTCGGCTGCTTCGGGGAGTTGTTAAGTGCTTTTGGTGGATTAAAGAAACCAATGTGGATGCTAATGATAGTAACCGCTATTAATTGGGTAGCATGGTTCCCATTTTTCTTGTTTGATACCGATTGGATGGGTCGTGAAGTGTACGGTGGCAATGTTGGAGATAATACTTATGCCGCTGGTGTGCGCGCCGGAGCATTGGGACTAATGATTAATGCATTTGTGCTTGCTATAATGTCGTTGGGGGTTGAACCGTTGGGGCGTTTCATTGGCGGAGCTAAGAGGCTATGGGGGATTGTGAATATTATTTTGGCTATTGCACTTGCTATGACGGTTGTTATCACCAAAGCGGCGGAACATGAACGCCGCGTCAGCCCCGGTGGAACACCGCTGCCTTCTGGCCATGTTAAGGCTGCCGCATTCAGTTTCTTTGGCGTCCTTGGAATTCCTCTTGCGGTAATTTTTTTTTTTTTTAATTTTACTATTTGATTCTATATTATTTTGTTTGTTATTTCTTATTCCGCTATTTTGACTACAATATTTGCATAATCAGATTTCGGAAAAGGATTCGATTTTTACAATATTTGGATTAATGTTTTTTTTTTTTGAGCAATTGGAATAATGTTATTAACATGGTCTGTTGAGATTCTTTTTTAATTATGGCATAAGATAATATCTTACTATACTTGGTACATGTACATTGACTTTCTTAGAAACGTATTAATGTAAAAATGAATAAACGTATACTAAAATAAAAATTAATGTAAAAATAATTTACATCTCATACCACTTTAACACTGGTATTTAATTGGGTTTAATTTTTAAAACAAAAACTATTTAATTGAGTTTAATAGGCGTATATATACTCTTAAATGTAAATCAGTTTTATATGGAAATTTTTATACAAACATCTCTGATTTTATCCGATCACCATTATGTCATTCAATGATACTGTAAATCTGTAAATATCAACTTTGTTTTCTATTAGCTACTATTTTTATCTACTTTTTGAGACATTGCCAAAAAAAATAAATAGCTACATACTGCAAATCATAAACTAACATTTTTTAATGACCTATGCAGATTAATTTCAGTGTTCCGTTTGCTTTAGCATCTATTTACTCCACCTCATCAGGGGCCGGGCAAGGTAAAACAACTCTGATATTCCACATATTTTTAAAAGTACTAGATTTAACCTCTTTTTTTTCCTTCTAATAATGCTTCAAAAATTTCAGGTTTATCTTTGGGAGTCCTTAATATTGCAATCGTCGTTCCACAGGTTAATCTTAATATATTCTCATAGATATAGATATATTATGGTCATAAATATACCACTTTTTTTTTTTTACAAGTATATCACTTTTTTTTTTGTTTATAAATCTTTTGTCTTGTTTATAAACTTACACATGTTCCACCTTTACTTTTAATTCTTGTTTTATTCTAGTTCTTCAACATTTTTTTGAGGTTCCCATAAACGATTTGTCCATGCATGGTAGAATTGGTCTATGTAATATGTGCATCATATTTGAATGACTAAAATTAATTGATCCACAAATTGCATTCATCAATTTAGAAATAAATATTACTTAAAAAGTGATTACATGTAATTTCGTGTCCAAGATCTAGTTAACTTAGGGATAATGAAGAACTAGTAGAATATTATGGAAAACTAATTTGTGCTAATTTTATTTATTTAATTTATTTGGTATTTGTACACACTTTCAGATGATAGTATCATCATTAAGTGGACCGTGGGATGCTTTGTTTGGTGGCGGCAACTTGCCGGCGTTTGTGGTTGGTGCTGTGGCTGCAGTCATCAGCGCTATATTGGCGGTAATTATTCTACCTACTCCAAAGTCCGTTGATACGGCCAAGCTTTCGATTGCCACCTCTGGTGGTCATCATTGATGATCAGAGTTTAAATGTTTGTTTTTTATTTTTTGTGGAAAATCATTGAACATTTTGATTTTAGTTTGTTTTGTATTGGGCATATTACGTCCCACTAAATCTCATTTTGTTGCATGCACTAGCAACCATCGTATTTTAATTGTAATGGTTGGTGTGGTCGTACAAAGCCTTTTGTGCCTTTTGTTTAGACAGATTATTATGTGGATGAAGTATAAGAGTTTGGTATTTTTCTTAAAAGTTTTGGTGTATGACGTTGTTTCTATCAAGTTATCATTCACTGTGTCTTTTAATTTTTGGTGCATGCAAGTTATTCTTGTGGTTATACCATATTCTGTCTTTCACTTTTATCACGCTGCGACGTATCAATTTTTGCACAAGTCTTTTTGTTAATTCTTTTTTGAATGACAAAGGTAAATATATAAATAAAACAAGAGTAAAAGAGATGCTCAAATCCATTAAGAAAACCAAAGAAACCAAAGGAGTGCATAGAAAACCCAACTACCTTGAGAAAAAAGAGAACAACAAAAAATGTTAGTGAAACACCTAAACCAAACATCACAACACCTAAAACAACCAAGAAGGCAATAAGTAACAAAAGAATACCATCAGAAAACCAAAGAGAAAAATGATGAACACGTGACCACTGACCATCAGGAAACTTCTGCAAAGTCATACAGTGAGAGGATGTCAATAACCATTCATACAAGTGTATCTATTCACCACTTTCTCCACAAACAGAACTTTTTTCGAAGAAAATAACATCATTCCGCGACTTCCAAAGACCCTCAACCACTAAATATCATACTAGTGTTAGGTGATGTTGGGTGGGTCTATTCTATTGGTCAATATCAAAGAAGTGAAAAACCGAGATGAACTCAAACAAGTTTTGACCGAATTGCTTAAGACAAATTCTTAAAATATGACATTTTTAACGACTTTTTTTTAGTCTTTTGATAATGTAAAATTCAACAGAGTTGACTTTAGCGGAAGATGTTGAATTATTACACCGTAACAAATCAATGTTCTTATCAAATGTCAAATTGATGTTTCATTCTCTAATTATCACAATAAAGTAAGGATTGACATTTAAATAGTACGAAAATGAATTTGGGTTTTTTTTGTTTAACTATATAGTTTCATTCATGTAACATTGATGTTTCATTCTCTGATCAATAAAATATATAGTTTGGTTAAATTCAATTTTTTTGTCAAATAGTGTATTAGCTAGAAATTTATCTCATAAAATAAATAAATAAGTAATTTAATGTTCAAATCTCGGCTTGTGCATATTACATGTGACGTTCCTATCAATTGAACTATATTTACGGAGATGTTTGGTAAATTCAATCTAATATTAAATCTATGTGATCTAAGAAAACGTATGTAAGGGTAAATTAAAACCGGGTACACATGAATTGGGTTCTGATGGTTAAAATGTTAAATTAGTTCATGTGAAGTCATTTAAGTTCAAGTATAGATAAATTTACATACACCCCTCCAAAATAATTTTATTTTTTATTAAATTTACATACACCTAGCTGAATTGAGTTTGTTTACCACCTAAATTCTATACGTAAAAGTTAACGTATGTGTTGAAAATCATTTTTAAAAGTAGAAAATGACACGATGTCATGTCACCTATATATACAATGGTTTGATAATGGAAGAACTTTTCCTTCTATCTTAATATTTCACCAAATCTGGTCACCTTTAATGGTTGTTTGTGAGTGAGGTGATGATTTAGAGTTAGAGATGAAAAA
>Ga0315915_1003578_pt1 | contig 19668 bp, 16 predicted proteins | sample MpolbnodulesMG_FD_207738 | JGI IMG/M metagenome (GOLD analysis project Ga0315915, IMG submission 207738) | Medicago polymorpha root nodule microbial communities from Los Angeles, California, United States - branched nodules | ecosystem: Host-associated > Plants > Roots > Nodule | place: USA... | reverse complement strand
CTTTTTTTTTTAATGATTTTTACGATATTCTACACATTTCTGCACAATTGCATAAAAAAAATACAAAAATTGATTTAAAAATAGGGACCAAAGTAATGATTGAAAATTTATAGGGGCTAAAAGTTGAAGGAAAATTTTAGAATGACTAAAACGAAAAATTGGTATATTCATAGGGATAAAAACATATTTAACCCTATATCTATCTAAGATAGATCAAGAATCACCCAAAATCATGAAAGCTAGACAATGTCGCTTCACCCAAAATCGATTTTAAGATCAAGAATCAATTTCAAAACTTAGATCCAAACAACCTCAATTTTAGCCAAATCACATTTGGCAAACTGAACGTGTGTCTTTGCGGCGATTGGACGTGCAACCTAACGTAAATTTAATGTTAATCTGTAGAACTAAAAGCTACAAAGTAAGTGCATCTTTGGTGGATCGCCATGATTCGACGTACCTGATACCAAACATAGCTTTAGATTTAAAATAATTTATTTTTAAAAAAAAAACTATACAGTATTAGTGAAAAAATGTGATGATATTATCCTTTTTGTTTTACGTCAGACTATAATTACTTGGAAGCAACTTAATAGAGTGTTTAAGTACAAGAGACCAAAAACATATGAGTTTTCAAGTTCAATTCTAGGCTTGTTTTTGACTTATGGACAAATCTAGGCTATGCTGCTAATTTCTATTTTATTTCATGTTGATTTTCTATCAGTAATGCTTATAATATGTTATCGTGGGCTTAACTTAATTGATATGGACAATGCATGGGATTTAAACTCCGGTCACCACCAAAAAAGAAGTGCTTATAATATTATATTTATTCGTCAACATGTGGAAGAATCGGACCCGATTTTATCAAAGGTTAATAGTTGAAGGTCATGCTGCAACTATACATGCTCATATCTGGAAAGTGAGTCATGACACTCTTCTCACAAATTGAAAAAGATGTCAATGGAGTAAGTCTCGTAACTCTATTTATACTCTTATGCATGTTCTTGTAGATTATAAAGATATTAAAACTTTGTGGGAGGGTTTCATCAAAGAAGGGATTTGGTATATATTTTTCAGTTTAGGTACCCATTCGGCTTCGATGGAACCTCTCGAATGATAATGTTGGAACCGCCTATCTTTTTTTTTTTGGTCTTGTTGATTTATGGCTCTCTGGAATGATAGAAACAGGTTTTTTATTTCCTCAAGTCTCTATTATATGAACAAGTCTATCTACTGAGGTTTCACTTGTTACTCACTCCATAAATAGTGAAATCTCAAATCCAAGTGCTTCTTGTACTGACGGTCCAAAAGCTGTCAAACCTCATTGGGAAAATTTCCCTCCTGATTGTTACAAGATAACTGTGGATGATTCATTTATTCCGGCTAATGGCCTCTATAGGAGGAACTATTCGAGATGAGTTCGGTCGCTTGGTAATTACTTCCACTCAAAGATAAATTCTAGTTTTAATGGATGAGCTTGTGGTCTCGAGTAATGGAATTTGTCTTGCCCGCAACCTCCATCTCAATAATGTGTTTTGAAGTTGCCTCTTCGGCGGTGGTTGCTTTGATTAATTCAAAGATTGCTCCCTCCTCTCCTCTCCAATTCATTCTAGACGAGGTTCTAACGTCTAGATTGGGATCATTCGACGTATCTTGTCAACCGCAAGTTTAATAAATTTGTTGATTTTATTGTTTCATCGAGACATAATTCCTCTTTTATTTTATGTACTGTTGATAATTCCTCCATGTGTAGCCACTAAACTTATAATTTAGTTTTGTGAAGTAGATAATTTCTGTTTTTATGCCTCACTTGAATATTGTCATTTCAAAGTTTGGTTTAATGCTTTCATTATATTGAAGTACCGTTGATCCTTTGAATTTTAGTGCTTCATACCAATTATTATCGTAAACAAACACTAAACTATAAACATCAACGTAAATTTTTATTTTTTTTTTGGTCAAGACATCAACGTAAATTTTAATAGTATCTAAAACATACAATAAACCAGTAAATAGACTCATTTATCAAACACCTATTTTAACCAAACATTACAAACTAATAAAAATACAATATAAGCCAACAGATGATACATACTAAACAGAACTTGTCGAATATGAAGCATTTGCTTTGTACAATGACATGGTGGCAAAACATTAAAAAACAATACAAACAGTCAACCTTATTCTCGTATATACGCTGGGTAAATTAGGACCTTAGAGGCGGTTGCAGGATAAAAAAAATGGTGTTAAATTACAACAAATGATGTAACAAACTGCACAATGTGGGATAGCAAATCAATTGCAGCCCATCTTATTCCTGTAAACGGGATTCAAATTTAACAGCACATGATTGTACATAGTGAATGCCAACAAAACACCTTTCTGATACACTCTTTATGATTGATTCATTTCTAAAAAGGTCGGTATATTTTTCAAAAGTGAGACAACCAAATCAATTATTATAAAAAAAATAAAACAGTCTAAATCATAAAAAGAGTGTTCAAGAACATGTCAAGAAAGGTGTTGCAAGCATTCATCTGATATAAATAATCCTTGGTAGAGCTAGCTAATATCAGTCAAACTGAGTCATCAGATTCATCAGAGTCACTCCTGTCAGCATCCCCAGCGTTTGTATGAGTCTCTGGAACATCATTCTTTGATGCGGATGTAGCTGCAGGTTTTTTATTAGCACCTCGAGCATTCTCACCGCCTTCTTGCTCAGCTACTTCCACATGTGAATCTCAGTCAAGAAAATAACCAAAGGTTGTTCACACTTAACAATATAATGAATGCGAAAAACTTGCTTTTGTCATTGATGCAAATGCATGCTGTTGTCATTGATGCAAATGCAAATAGAAACTACTTATGCCATGAACCCCAGGTCAAATAGAGAAATGAGTTATAAGGGCTAATAAAGTAGTCAACAAAAAAGATCTCAACAGACCACCATTTCAAAGAAATTTTTTAAAGTGAAATCATAAATTTGTATCTAAGATTTAGAATGTTTACTAAACTACTGCTTGAAAAAAACAAGATGAAAGGATATCAATATTTTCAGCAGTTCCTCCAGCAATGATTTTGAGAAGATCTTTCTCGACACGAGAGACAAGCTCAGGCTGGAAAACAAAGAATGAAAACATACGGTAGGTAAGTAAGAGAGCAACACGAACGCACATATAATAGAGCAGCATCAGGTATGCTAAGATAATGTTATGCACGAATGAATATATTACATTAAGGTCAGGCTCTCTGCGGAATCTACGCTTACGAGCATCTCTCATGGGAGGGGTGAGGCCATGTCTACACTCAATTACATCCGGAGCAGCATCACCAGATTCCCTCACCATAATCATCTGTTAATTGGATTCATTAAGAAGGCAATCAGTTATTTAATCATCCAAATTTAGGAGTATGATTAAGACTAAACGAATAATATGAATTTAGATACCTGACCTGACCAATATCAGCAGTCTTAACCAAGGAGTTATCATCATAAGTCTTGTATGACTCGACGACAGCAGGAAGGTCCAGCAGAGAAGCTGGGAAATGCTCATCCCCAATCACAAACGTACCGCTTCTTCCATCATCGCTAAATTGCAAATCTAGCGACTTGTCTTCAGATGAAGAAGCGTTGTTTTCATTCAAAAGACGCTCAATCCGCTCCGCAACATTAGGTGGAACTCTAAGTATGAATTGCTCCTCCATATCTAATTCCATCAGGTTGTTTTTAGAATCATTACAAATAGTAAATAGTAATATAATCAAATCAAATTGAATTGAAGAATCAGTTATTGCAATTGATTGGTTTCAAAATTGCAACAGTAAATATCAATGATAATCAGCATTCATGAGACAATTCCAATGGATTTCCAAATGAAATTTCACAAACAATAAAAAATCAAAATTGATTGGAAAAACAAAAACAACAAAAAAAAGGATTTTTATTACGAGCACGATATCGTTTTAATCAGTGATTTTATCTTAAACTGAGGCCCGTGGTGGTTGGAAAGCGGAGAAACAATGGCGAAACAATTTGTAGAATGTTTAAAAGGAAGACCATTCTAGTTTACTCTGGCCATCATCTAAAGCAACTCCCTGTTGTCTATAGTTCTACAAATTCATATCAAAACAACAACAGAAAACGAGGCAGAGAATAGTACATATTCATATTCTTTTAACTACAATAACTTAGAAGAGCCTCCAAGCAAAACAGACCAAATTCAATCAAATAGAATATCTGTAAGAATACCAATAACATTGATGGATCAAAGCATGTAAGCACAGGAAAAAGGTTAAACTGTCTCTTACACTTATTGTCACTCATGCATACATAAGATCATAATTCCATAGCAGAAAGAGGTGATCAGCTTGTGAACACTAATTGCCTTCAAGACTTGGGGCTTGTTTGATTACTGTTTTTTAAAACAATTTTCTGCTTTTGAAAATTAAAAAAGTAATGGTGTTGTTTGATTATAGCTTGTTCTGTAAAACTGTTGCATACTTTCTTGTTTTTTTTTAAAAAAAACATAATGCTTGTAAAAAACAGTTTTTTAAAATTGATTTATAAAGCAGGTTTTAAAACACCAAAACACAATCAAACAGGCCCTTAGGTTTAAATTACTGCAGATATATATAAATGCATAATATTACAAATTGGCATGCAAATGTTTCATCAGTAAATGAATCTTATATGTCTGATCACAATATTAAACAGAACTGCTTCTAAATATCCAGTGCAATATACGAGTATGAATATAATACTTAGTAAGTTACTAAATACGAGCATGATTACATTGAATGTTTCCGATATAACTTACCAAAATCGAAAATTGATAGAGGGCTTTCGAAGAGGAGATGATAGGAAACAATTTGATCGGTTTACTTTTGGAAGATGAGGTCTGTGGCGGCCGGAATTCGAAAGTGCCGATGGCGCTAGGGTTTTCGGATTGGAAGGATTTGAGAGAGAAGAGAGAGAAAAAGATGAAGCAAATGAAGGGGATTCAAGAAAACACGTGGGTTTGGTTTGGGTCAGATTCATCATTCATCCAACGGCTACTATTGTTGTCTTCTCTATGATGAGATCATAACCGTTGGATCTAAGTTTAAAGGATAAAAGTGACAATTAAGGATCTGTTTGATACGAATTAAAATAAAAATGATTTTGTGAAAAATCAGAATTTGGTTTATGTTTGTTTACCTTAATAAAAAACACTAAATAATTTAGTTTGTTTGGATACAATTATTTAAAAGTGAGTTCAGAGAACTTTTTGTTGCAAGAACCTTGTATATAAGAATTGTTCAACATGTGATTTTCATCTTCATGGTTCCATAATTTAAGTAAATTACCTCCAATTCATCAAAAGGTAATGTAGGCCTCATAATTTTGATTTTTTCTCAAGAAGAGTGATCCCTGGCTATTTGTTATTTTCGGTTGCATTATGTTGTCCCCCGGGTGTTGTTTCATCAAACCTTTTAAATATGTTTTCCCCCTTATTTTCCATCTTCTTAAGGCGATCACATGATTGACATGGTATGAAAAAAAGGCAAATCCTTTTGTCATTCTATTGATTCACTTTCTAATTTTATGTTGTAATTTCCATCCCATTTGAAACCTAATTTCACAACTGTTGCAAAAGGTGAAAGGAAACATTGAAGAGTGAAGGAGGATGAGGGCTTCATTGAGATTTACCGAAAAAAAGAAGACCGGTTCAAACTACGGAAGTGGTCATCGGAAAGACATCAGAAAAATAAACGTCATCTTTCTCTTTAATTTGAGTTATTTATTTTGATATTGATTCTTTACTTCCAATGTTTCTAACAATTCTTCCTCTGTTATAGGTTCACTGTTTGGAAGTTGATTCAAATATTGTTTGTTTGCACTTCTCTATTCATGTCAATCACTCTTTTGATTCTTCAATATTTTACAACTTTTTTTCTCTATTTGACTACCATAATATTGTTATCAAGTTTGAACTTTGGTTTGCGGGAAGAGCAACAAGTTAATCATGCAGTTTTTCCTTTTCTTCGATTCACAAGTTTATTATTTTCATTTATACATAAATAAATAGCTTTTGTATTTGTACAAAAAAAAAACTTTTGATTAATTGGCCTCTTCGTTGTGCATTTTTTCCATTTCCACCTCTGTACTCTTGGTGTTCTAAATTATTTCTTGAAAATCATGTTATAGGAAATGAATGAAATATATTATGTATTCTCTATTTGACTACCATAATATTGTCACATAATCATTGTGATAAATGTCAATTGTTAGAGTTGTTGTGATATGGAAAGGACAAGAAAATAATGTTATTATTTATTTTCTGCAAGCATATGATTGTTTTGATTGGCATTCACAAATTTAAGTTTACCTTTTCAGCTTTCACTTGAATTTGATGTGATGTGAGTTAATCTGTGTTAATTGAAATGTTTTTGAAGATATATTCTGCTTCACTGGTTTCATAGTTGGTTTTGTTTCAATAAAATGCTATCATGTGTGTCAGTTTGACTTGAAATTTTAATTGTCGAATGCATATTATGCCATTGGTGCAAGATGATTTTCTCCTCATAGGTTAATGTTGGTTTTATCATGACCGCAAATTTGTGTGCGGCATCTGTATTTGAACCTTTCTTGTGTCACTCTAACGAATGTAGTTAATGTTGTATAGAAAAGATCGTAAGTTATTTTATAAAAATATCTTTTATTAATATTTGATAGTATGAACTACTTAATCTTTGTAATCCATATGATCATGTTTTCTAATGAATATTTGAATAGCCAATACTGATGATAAAAAAAAACATTAGTTAAATTTGAATGGTATGGTAGATAATGTACCGTCCTGGATTTTAATTCAAGACATTACGTCTAACTCTTTCTTTTTAGAAAAATAAGACTATTGTTTTTTCCTTACAATAGTCATGCATAATAAATTCCTAACAAGAACTTAACAAAAATAGTTAAATGAATTTAATTACAATTTAGAAAACTCAATTTTGTTTCCACGCGCACACGCTTCAAGCAAAACAACAAGCACACATCTTATCTCCTTTGGTACCTAAAATGTTGGTTGTAAGGGTTAGTTTTCATCACCCATGAAATAAAATTAATAATAAATTACAACATCAAATAAGAATATACGACCATCATCAAGGAATTGTGCTAAAACACTTCTTTTTAATTTAAAATATTCACCACTCTAAAATATACTACAAGAACAAACACAAGACTCAATGATGATGCAGATGCATGAAATGCAAGTAAACCATGATCCGGATATCGCCCTGATTGGCATAATAGTTTTAATCGCCCAATTTGGCATATAATAAAGAATCGCCCCATTTGGCACTTTAAAATCCATTGAATCGCCTAATTTGCAATATAATAATAATCGCCTCGCCTCATTTGGCACTTAAAATTCCATTGAATCACTTCATTTGGCACTTTAAAAATCCATTGAATCACCTCATTTGACACTTAATAATTCATCAAATGCAATGATATGCATGCTATGCACTCTTTCTGTAAATTACAAACTTTTCCAACACTTGAACCACATAATTTATGAATTCTACATATCCTTTAAAACTAATCAACAATTACACAATCCATAAATGACATAGACAAGAAAAATCACTTTAACTCAGCATTTCTCATTTATACAAATCAAATCAAATCAACAGTCGCTAAGATTCACATATTCATCAAATCACATATTTTAACAAAATTGCAATTCACCAATTCTTATATTTGTCAATCATAAAAATTAAAATAAGGATAAAAATATAAATCTTTTCACTCATCCATTGAGTCAAGAAGCATATCAAATTCAACATCATAACCTATCATTTTCAATTAAATCATGGTCAAAACTAAAGCTCTTACCTTTAACCATTTTATATGAAAACTCTACAATCTCAAGAAGATCACTTGCTAGGGAAGAGTTCGAAGCTTCAAAAGCATAATTCCTAAAATTAGAGACGAGACAGAAATAGGAGGAATATGTAGAAATGATTGAAAACGGGTTACATGTACGTCATACGAAAACCACTAGACTTGGAAAAGGTATTTGATGAATGGTAGTTATAGGGATAGGCATCCGCGCAAATAATGACCATGGATTTTGCTTAAAGCCGTAACGAAAATTAAGAGGATGGTGTGTGAAGTGTTTTTCCTTGCATTATATCAAGAGAGGGAGGTTGTATAATTAAAGAGAAAAATCATAGAGTTTGAATTAGACAATTGAATTACGAGGTCAAAGAGGAAACGTGAGCATCATGTACCAACATAATTAAGCTGAAAGGCATTAGATAGGCACTGAATATTGAGAACGTGAGAGTAAATAGCAAGAGGAGGTAGTAGTGGTATACGTGTGTAGGAAAAGGGAAGGAGGTGGTGATACATATGTACAACTATCTATTTAGTCATGTTTTAACTAACCGCCTAATTCTTAGCAACAAGGGCCTTTATCTTCTATTATTATTATTATTATTTTATTTTTATTTATAAACCAAAGAAACCTAAATTATAGTGGCAATTAGGCACTCTTGAAATTCAAAGTCAATTAAAATAAAACGTGGTCATTTTAGTTTAGAGAAACGGAGACATGCCATCATGCAGTAAAGTAGAAACTAAAATAATTACTATGCAAATTGATCAATTAAAATAACTAAATATATATGACTATAATAAATAAACTAAAGATTCTAATTAATTAATTAAAAGTAGAGTCTTACAATTTTTATTTTAAAAAAGTTACCCATAAAATAAATTGGTGAAAGAATCATAATTAAAAAAAATTACCACAAGACATATATAACATATATAAAATATCTGGACATTACAGTAAATGATAAAACGATAGTTAAACTTTTTATTTTATTTTTTGGCTTTCGCACCAGTTTCCGACCCACTAATGTTGGACGACTAAAGTTCGGTACATACTAACCCATTATTGATTTGCTGACACTTTTTCTTTTGAAGGGATTGCTAACATTTTTTTTAAGGAAAATGATAAAATGTTAAGGTATTAAAAATAGAAATTATGATTGGAAATTGTGTCAATATATTTCTCTAAAGATTGAAATTTAAGTTTTTTCAGAAAATACTTTCTTTTTTTAGAAATCTTAACATGTGCCGTGACACAAGTTAACTTATGACCCTTTTTTAAATACACTCTTTTAAATGTAACAAATATTCAATTTACGTAGTCCTCAAAATAATACTACTTTATTTTGTAATAAAAAATAAATAATTCTTTATTTGGATTTCAATGCAAAAATACTTTGTTGATTATAGGTAGACCAATATGACTTGGTGACGATTATGATATTCGGTGACAATTGAGCTGAGGAAGTTTTTTTTACCAAATTGAGCTAAGTTAAAAATAAAAAGTTAAAAATAAAGTCGAAACCCAAAAAAAATCATAAAATGTCTACTATTGTTTTTGGCAATAAAAAAGTTTACTATTTTTATTTTTTGGTGTTCAGATTTCGAACCTGAGACCTTGCCTATATTATGTATTGTCCTTACCAAACTAAGCTAAGTTTACTATTTGATTCTTCAAAGTAATTTATTTAAAAAAGAAGATAATTTCTACGTAAAATTACATTAATGGTCCTTTAACTTAATCTCACATAACATTTTAGTTCTTTATCTTTTTTTTCTTTCTTCAATTAAGTCTTTTATGTTACAGAATGCTAACACTATTATCCTTTTTTTATTGAAAATCTGGTTTTTTGGTTAAAGATTTGAGTTTTTTTTATGAACTTTCGGGATATTTTGATGAAGATTTGAGTTTTTTTGTTTTTTAATGTAAAAAAGGAATAATAGTATCAGCATTTTATAAAATAAAGGACTTAATTGGGGTAAAGATAGATAATAAAAGACTAAAATGTTATTTGAATTGAGTTAAAACACTATTAATGTAATTCTGCTTAATTGTTAAAAACTACTTATTTTACTTTTTTGCCGTCAAATATGAAAATCAGTTTAATAAATTTTGTTTTCAGTTTTGTTAAAACTAAAATAGAAGTATGGATAAGATCCAAATACCATTATAAGCCTCTTTTTTTTCCTGTTACTTTACAGGGTATACATGGATAATTTTAACATTTTTTCTTTTAAATTTCTGTGTTTTTAAATAGACCTGCGCACAGGTAAAACAGTTTTTAAGGCAAAAAAGTTTTTGCAAATTTTCTACCTAATTTTTGTTTTTAAAAAAATGATATCATATCTTATATATAAAAGTTTCTAAGTCTCTTATGGAACTTTTCGGAGCCAAAAAAGTTATGCTAATTTTCTTCCTAATTTTTTATTTTTTAAAAAGACCTCATATCTTATAAAAGTTCTTATTTTTTTAGTCAAAAAAGTTGTTGCGATTTTCCTTCGTGATTTTGTTTTGTTTTGAGAGAAATAGTATCTTATCCTCTTTTTTTGTCGAATATAGTATCTTATCTTATAAAAAAGTTCTTACGTCTCTTAGACAATTTTTTAGAGTCAAACAAATTGTTGTAGATTTTTTAATTTTTTGCCTTTTTAAAAAAAAAATCTCATATCTTATTTATAAGTTCTTAAGTCTCTAAGAAAACTATTTAAAGCCGAAAAGGTTGTAGCAATTTTTCTTTCTAATCTTTTTTGTTTTTTTATTTAAATGATCTTATATCTTATCTTATTATCTTAACAAACTTTTGGCAAAAAAAATCTTTATATAAAAGCTGTTAAGTCTTTGAGCAAAAAAGTTGTCATATCTTATATATAAAAGTTGCTAAGTCCCCTATATTTTTAAACACAATATACTCTTTCTATTATGTCTTGACAACTACAAAGTCCACCCTTTAAGGTCATCTGCGTGTGAGAGTTGTTGTTGCACAACCAAAACCAATGCACTACTGCTAAGATCGGGTGAACTGAGAAAATCACCAATAGCACCAAGCTCTGGAAATTCACTCCATTCTTCCAATCCATCAGTTTGAGGAGATTGAGCTCCATGTCTTCTCCCAGCTATAAAAAAATCATGTTCATTCACTATCTCACGTAGAAAAGATGCCGTTTGTGATCCATTTTGAGTGAAAACTTCGTGATACCTTACATTTTCAGCAAATTTCAGTTCTTCCAACGTTTCATTACCAATTACTGTTAACTCTTCCAAGCCTTCTATGTTTTCCTTAGCAACAAGACGGTAAACAACAAGGTCTATCCTAGGATTATTCATCATTCGTTTCGCTAAACATAAGACCTCTTCATCATCGTCATTTCCACCTAAATATATGATGGCTAATCGAGTAATGGAGTATTCTGATTTTGTCGATGTTGGTCTTGGTATTGAATTAGCGCGAGTTACAAGGATTCCAACGGAACATGGAGCAATTTCAAGTACTTCGCGGTTCAGTGCTCTTAGTACTTTCTTGTCATCAGATTCAACTACACCGTAACTTGACCATCTTATATGAAATGGAAGAATGATGATGGTTGCAACTTTGTCCAATGCAAGATTACAAACATCTTCAAACATGAGATTTGGTGGAGATATTGCTGTGTAAGAGTTTATTGATACTGCATTTTGATTATTGTGCTCGTAGATGTCAAAAGCAAGGATAACATCGTCTGAGTATGATTTATATGAAGTTTGTCCTGATGCATGTCTATGAAGGTGGTGAGGAATGAAAAGAGGTAAGGCTCTTCCAACAAGCTCAATTACATGAAGAACATCAACTGTGATTGGTTTGTCTTGTGTTGGATAACATAAGTCTAGGAAATCAGTTGCTGCGGAAATTTGGTTCTGTTTTTGAAGTGTTACTAGTATTCTTAGCTCTGAGTTTCTTTTTAAGCTCACCATGTTCCTTTTTTGGTATCCAGCATATTTTCTTGATGGATCATATAATAACTTTAGTGACCAATGCACAATGGTTGCTATAATCATTATACTTGTCATCAACACTCCATATGTTTTCCTGTTAATAATCTTCATACATGCATACATAATATTTGAATAAGAATAATAGTCTGTATACGCATAGAGTAAATTTTCAATTTAGTCTAAATTGTAACTATCTTTACTCTTTGGTCCCTGAACTATAAAAATATAATAAGTCATCCTTACGATGTGATTAATTAATGAAACTAGTATTTGGATTACTTTAAAAAACAAAGGAGATAATGATAGTTCAAGGACTAACTCGGCCAATTGAAAGTCGTTTAAAGACTACTTATTATATTTCTATAATTTAGGGACCAAATATAATAGACAATGGCAGTCTATGTACTACATATATATTCAGACACATAAAAATATTGCGCCTCCTTTTAATCCATTGTTTCTAAATTGTGGCTCTTATATCTATAATAGTTGCAAGTGTTTTTAAATAGCTATGAGAACCAAAGTTTAGACAAAACGAGGGACCAAAATCAAAAGAAATTATTTTTGGGTGGTTTAAACCAAAATAATCATATAATAAGGGACAAAAAACTTATTTAAATGTAAAAAAAAGAAGTAAAAGTTAGTACTTGGTCGTCAAATGCAGAATTATGGATGCCAACTTCCACCACACCTTTAGTGTTCAAAATTAGGGAAATACACAAAGCATCAGTGACAGGCAACTTGCAACAAAGGGCGGTTATAAAGCATGCTGTCATTTTAACCATGTGAGTTACAAGGACCGCCAAACCAATGGACACCATAACATATGATGATAAATCCATTGAAAAATCCGCTTTTAACACACAAGTAGTTACAAAGATAAGCAAAAAGAATGTTGTACCAAAGAATTGAAGCTTCTTAACCAATGCAGATCCTAAAGGATCTCCTTCAGGAACAGACAGTCCCAAAACGAAAGCTCCTAAGCCAAATTCTTGATTAATCTTAACTGACAAAATACCAAGAACAAAAACCATTGAAATGATAACGTAAATGTAACTATCTTTCACCGGTCTTCCTTCTGGTGTATGTTTGATCATCCAAAACATTATTGGTCTACATACCAAAGGAATTAATACAAAAAATATGAAAAGTAAGATTATGTTTCTTAAAACCGTTGCCGAATCAGGACTGGTCTCAAGAGCAACAATATTGGTTGAAGTAATTGTGGTCAATATGTCGCTGACCAAAGCTGAGGACAAAGACAATCTACCCAGCTCTGAGTTTTGGATTTGAAGTTCACTTAGGAGTGAAGCGATTGTTGCAAATTGACTTAGACTATGAGATAACACTGGCACTATGACTTCCCCGCCTATTTTTTCAATGGCTTCGAATTTTCCATGCAATGTTAGTAATGGTATAAAACATACACATAATGGGGCTAATAATCCAATTATTGAAATTATCCATGCTCTCTTTCCTGTCCTTGTTATCAAGCTGAAATCCATTTGTACACCATTTATGAAAACAAAAAGAACCATACCTAACGATGAAATTGATGAAATTACATCATGAGTTCCAAATGGAAACAACTTGCCCATGTATGCGTCCAATGGTCGTAGCTCAAATAAGAAACTAAGAATCAATCCAGCCTGCAAATGGAATGAGTAGTGTGTTTAATTTCAGTTCTAGAAAATACTCTCTACAAAATATTCGCTATGTCCTGCCATAACTAACCTATTTGAATAAAAAAAATGTTTGAAAATTACAATCACTTTTAATTTGGAAGGAGGTATTGATTATATTTTTTAAATTTTACTCTAATTAATACTAAACGCATTACTCTCAACTCGATATATTTCACCCTGCATTTATAATAATGATAAATATATCAATACTTAATAATGGTAATTTAGTATCATTATTATTTATCTCTTTTATTTTTATAAATTTTTTCATTTGTGTGAAATGGTCAAATAAATTATTATTGTGGGACAAATGAAGTAATGCATTTCAAATGAAAATTATAAATGAATGAAATGATATTAGAAACAAAATCTATTTTCTATATGCAATTTAACTTTATCTAATAACTACAACTTATCCACATGAATGTTGAATCATGATGGGTTTGTAAGTTGAACTTTATCTAATAACTACAACTTATCCACATGAATGTTGAATCATGATGGGTTTGTAAGTTGAACTTTATCTATCAAAATCTATTTTGATAGACTCACCGTGAATCTATTTTCTACATGCAATTTATCCACAAAATCTATTTTCTATATGCAATTTAACTTTATCTATCAAAATCTATTTTGATAGACTCACCGTGAATCTAAACATGCACTAAAGAAATTATTCTTTTTGAAAATCATGTCAATTGGATGTACTTACAATCATTTGTGAAAGAAATTGAGGGAGTCTCAAAGGTTTGAGAAGGAAACTACATGTTTGCGTGAGTGCAAAAATGATAACCAATTGTAACTCAAACAAGGTCAAGAAAGATTTCATTGGTCTCCTTCCATTTTCGTGGCCACCCCATAAACCATCTGAAACAATATGGGGTGGAGCCTCTAAACAAATTATGTAACCTGATTCATTTAATCTTTTAATTTCGTTGAACAAACTATCATTTGAATTTATGCTCATTTTTGTATGACTTAATCCACAAGAATTGAAATAAGAATAAAACAATTCAATGGAAAGAAAAAAGAAAGAAAGAAAATAACAAACTAGAGATTATTGTCTATTTGCTTTATGTTGTGGCTGATTTTATATTGTCTATGAGCATGAATAATTTTCATTATAGTTATGAAGGAGTGCTTCGGTGTAACTGGCAAGGTAAATAGCTAAGCATCTAAATTTTAAGCATGATCGTTTAAGTAATTAAGTTGGAAAGGTTGTTGACATTTTTGTAACACCTGTGAAACAGAACATGTTTATTACAAGTTTAGACCATACAATGTCATATTTACATGTGCACGCAATTGAGGTCTCTATTTAACTATATATTATTATTATTATAATTAGACAATGAGAGAGAGAGAGAGGAATAAAGGAATGATTTGTCCTTTGATCAGTTTGAATAACTTGGAAAACTTATTTTAAGATCGATAAACTAGCATATAAAGTTCTTAAAATAGTGCAAAACAATGTTAGATAAAATAGTGCAACACTCCCTCCACATCTTCTCCTCCCAAGCAAATAATTTGTGACGCCACTTCCAACCTTCACCTTCTAACCTCCAATCTAACCCACACATATCATCCACAGTAACGTCTTTATTTTCCGCCATATCAAACAATCTTCTCAATCTAACACACAAAGCCCTTTTCTCAACCACCTATCCGTCTGAAACAACGTTTTGACCCCCATCACCCACTTCTCGCACCAGATTATTATCAAACCACTCCCCCGCTTGCAAACCTTTCCCACGCCTCACAACTAATAATTGCTCCTACCAAGTTGAGCCAACCTCCCTCCATCATGCAGTGTCCCTATTTCCAACATGTATCTTGCTACTAACACCTTAAACCAGAACATATCTTCATCCTCTAAACCATTTTTCCAGCAATGCCAAATTAAATTCCCGAATCCTAAGCGCCCCAACCATCCATTCTCCTTATCCGAACAAGTAGTATCGTAACTTATCCACAAAATTTTCCTAAAAATCTCACACCCACCCCCAAAAAAACATCTAAATAAAGTTTCAATAGGAAATGTAGGAGCCTTGAAGAAGGAGAGTAAATATACAGGAAGCGAAGACATGACATATTTTAAAAGCACCAATCGACCCCCCATCAACAAATGACTGCTTTTCCAACTAGACAATCTTTTTTGATATGGTCAAGCAAATGATAACAGAGTTGTAAGAGGCGTGAATCTCCACCCATCGGTAAACTGAGGTACAAAAAAGGAATATAGTGAGCTCGATAATTCAAAACCACCATTGCTTGAATCAGCCACAAATTCGAATCATTAACCCCCACTAATATACTCTTATGAAAGTTTACTTTTAAACTCGAAATCACCTTAAGCAGAATAAGGACCGCTTTTATTGAATGAACATTAACACAACTTTTCTTGGCCACAAGAATAGTATCATCTGCAAACTACATATGAGAAATGTTTACATTTGCGTTAGCAATTTTGATATTCCTCACACTATAACCAGACACCAAACCATTTTCCACTGCCCAATTCAGTGTAATATATAGGCCTTCTGCCGCCATCAAAAAAGAAAAGGGGATAGAGGATCACCCTCCCGTAACCCCCTCTCTAAAGGGAATTCGTCTGTTGGACTTTTATTGACAAGGACATAAGCCGTTGCAGTAGTAACACACTCTATAATCCATTTTCTCCACAACATCAGGAGATTCATTTTAATGATTACTGCTTCTAAACATGACCAATCAACATAATCATACGCCTTTTTGAAGTCAACCTTAAACAAAAGCTAATCTTTTTTAACTTTATTGATTCATCAACCACCTCATTTACTATAAGCATATCGTCCATAAAATGTCCCCCTTTAATGAAATCAGAATGAGCATCAGTGATAACACTCCTAGTTACACATCGAAGCAGGTTAACTATCACCTTGGCCAAAATCTTATAAAGACAACCTACAAGCGAAATCAGCCTAAATTCATTTAACCTTGGCAGGTTCTCCGCTTTCAAAATCAACACAATTAAAGTACAATTCATCCCTTTTGTAAGCTTGTCGTTTCTATGAAACTCTAACAGAAACCTCAACACATCACTTTTAATCTCGGTCCAAAAATCTTGGACAAAACCAAAATTTGCACAATTAGGAATTAAACTTTTAAAACTAGCACACTCCCCCACCACACAGTCGATAACAAACTGGGCGAAATAGCGTGAATCTCTTCCACCTACTCTAACCCTAACTCGGCCTCTTCTCCTAGAGTATTGAGAAAATTCGATCTTTCACTCTTTTCATCTTTCCTTCAAGATTCTGAGAATTAGTCTGATGCCAGCTTTTAAGACTACTTTTGATCAATTTGAATTTGTCCTTGAGAACATACCCTCCCACCCTGAAACTTTCTCCATGCGTTACTAATCAATCATAAACTCTATATAACCTGGGAAATTCGACCAACACTTCAACTTGTGTATCAGTTTAAGACCCCAATTTTCCTCATCAACAAACAACATAATCGGATAATGATTAGAAAATCCCCTAACCAAAGCTACTTGCACACAATTAGGCCAGTTCATACACCAATCCTCGAATAATTGAAACTTGTCAAGCTGACTCATAGTATGACCATCACCACAAAACAACGTAAATTTTATCCCATAGAGAAGCAAATCTAACAACAAATTACATTAATATTGATAATGTTCATTTAATATATTTAAGGGTTAATAGTGTTTTTCACCCCTGAAATATATTTCATTTCCGGTTTTCACCCTTATAAAATTTTCGGTTTGATTTGCATCCTTGTAAAACTTTTTTTTCCCCAGAAAACACCCCTCCTCCATCCAACTCATCAAATGTGCATATGTGGCGCTCAATTTGTTTTTTTTAATTGTCCATCAGATTTTATTTTTTAAAATATCTAAAACTTAATTTTCAAAAATAAAAAAATCCTAAAAATCAGAAAAATATTAAGATTTTTTTCCAAAAAATTTAAAAATCAAATATTAAAAAAATCATAAAAAAATTCGGTTTTTTTTCGAATTTTTTTTTTTTTTAAAGATTCAGGAGTTTAATTTTCAAAATAAAAAAAGTCAGATTTTTTTTTCTTAAAAAAATTATTTTTATAATTTTTTCTACAACAAAAAATTCTGAAAAAAAATATGGATACAAATTTTTTTAAAAATTTAGAATTTTTTTTCAAAAATTTTATTCCAGATTTTTATAAAATCTTTTTTGAAAATAAAATTTTAGAATAAAAATCAATTTTTTTATGAAATTTTCGAAATGAAAAAGTTCAATTTTTAAACAAAAAATATAGAATTTGGAAAATATTTTTCGTAATAAACAAAAAAGTCCTGAATTTTGTAAAAAATTTCCTGAATATTTTATTTTCAAAATTTTTAAAATATTTTTATTTCTAAATAATATAAATATTATTTTTTTAAAAAAAAAAAATAGGCACAAATGCCACGCGTACCCTTAAAAAATAAATAATAAAATTAATTATATAGTCAGCACGCCACATAAGCATATGTGCACAGTCAGCATGTCACACATTGTACCACGTCAACAAATATGCACAGTCATATAGGGGAGGGGTGTTTTCTGGAAAAAAAAAAGTTTACGAGGATGCAAATCAAACCGAATATTTTACAAGGGCGAAAACCGGAAATGACTTATATTACAGGGGTGAAAAATACTATTAACCCTATATATTATCAATGTAATTTTTTTTCTCACGTCAAAAATGTAATTGTTTTTTTATATAATTACCAAAATGTTACATGTGCTAGTCGATATGATGAATGCAACAATAAACCCGAGGGGGAGGGGGCATAAATTATCCCCTATAAAAATATTCAAAAGCATGGTTTTATAAACTTTTGAAAATTTGAATGAGTACTAGATCATGACCTGCACATCGACGCACATGTGTTAACATATTTTTATATATGTGTAGTCATAATTTTTGCATTTGATAAATTTAAAGCAATTAATTAAACACACATCATCACAGTACTTGTTTAAGAAAAACTAAAATTTAAATTGCAATGTAGTAGTATAGAAGATATAAGATACTAATAATAATTGTAACTTATTTTTGTCACAAAAGAAGAAGGAGAACACATCTTTTAATTTTACTTTAGATTTATCCGTTCTTGAGAAAAAATGAAACACACACCGTTACTTGATCATTTAAATCTTTTTTTTTTTGTTGAAAGAAGATCATTTCAAGCCTAGCATTTTGTTTTTAAACATACTAAAAATAATAATATTGCATGGTTTTTCTTTTTTTTCAAAGAAAATATTATGACACGGCATGGTAATAGATGCTTGAAGTAAAGGGACCATATGTTTGTGTCAAACTTGAATTGCTAGATGCTAGAAATAAAAGTTTTATATATATATATATATCTGTGTGTGTGTGTGTTGCAATAGTCTCACTCGTTGAAAACGACGAAAAAAATTCTGCTACGCATACAACTATTCCAAAATGAACTTTCACACGCCCATTTACATGAGGGGTTGTACATACGACATCTATATAAGTAAGTCACACGACCGCTTTTTATCATTGTGGAATCTTGAAAGGTTGACACTCAAAGTAAAACATTAAAAGGGTCCCTAAAAAATATAAGTCACACGACCGTTTTTTTTATCATTGTGGAATTGAAAGGTTGAGAAGAATCTTGAAAGGTTGACACTCAAAGTAAGCACACAATAAAACATTAAAATGGTCCCTAAAAAATTAAAACAGGAAAAGGGGATGCTATGTTTCATCTTTGATAACAACTTTTATAGGGGAAAGAAGAATGAACATATAAATGATCTTGTAAGAATGACTTTTGTACAATTACAAAGTGTAACCGAGACATATGAAATAAAAGACAATTATTTTGTAACAGACAATGACAATGTGTGCCAATTAATATGTAACAGAAATACATAAGAGATGTGGGAGGGAGAAATTGGAAAGAGTTGGGAAAAAATGAAGGGCAAAATAGTTATTTTAGACAATTAGTGTTGGGAATAAGGTTTGCACAATATTCTCCATTTTACAATAATAAATAAATAAATAGATGTGGAATTAAACACAAGCTCGTATGATAACAAGATTAATAATGACAAATTGACAATTCA
>Ga0315915_1003575_pt1 | contig 19672 bp, 12 predicted proteins | sample MpolbnodulesMG_FD_207738 | JGI IMG/M metagenome (GOLD analysis project Ga0315915, IMG submission 207738) | Medicago polymorpha root nodule microbial communities from Los Angeles, California, United States - branched nodules | ecosystem: Host-associated > Plants > Roots > Nodule | place: USA... | reverse complement strand
ATACTTAACCTAATTCTAAAAGTTAGAAACCCTAGCAGCTGCTCTCTAAACTTAATCTCTCTGAATCTCCGTTGAAATTGGCTAGCACCGGTCATCGGAGAAGTTCTGTTCGTGTGTACTGAGTAGAGGCATCGCTGCTTTGCTTTGCTCCTGATCAGAAATAATTCTGCTACAAAGGTTCTGCGCTTCAAGAGGTAAACACATAATCCTTAAAGTGTTTAAGAATGTGTTCTCGTTGATTTGTGATTAATGATTTAATCAAGATCCATTCTCATGGGATTTCTTCCGCTGAGAGGATTAAAATCTTGAAAACCCCCTTTTAAAATCCCTTGCGCAAGGAGGGTTGGTTTAGTGATCATGTTAGTCATATTGCGGGAAATGGGAAACTTACCCTTTTTTGGTCGGATGTGTGGGTCGGTGGTGTGTCATTTTAGGGACATGTTTAACATATTGTTTGACCCGTCGGAGCTAAAAGAGGTGTCCATGTTTGACATGTGTCAGTTAGGGTGGGGTGGGGAGGGATGGTGAGGCATGGAAGTGGAGGTGGAGGTTATTCGCGTGGGAAGGGGAGTTGGTGGGGGATCTTACATTATTACTTCAAAATGTGACTTTGCAGGTTGATAAGGAGGATAGATGGCTAAGGAAATTGGAATCATCTAATGCATTTTCGGTTCGTAATGCTTATAATTTTCTGACTATTCAACACCAAGATGCCGCTTCGGTGGCTGCAAAGTCGCTTTGGCATAAGGATATCCCTCTAAAGGTAGTGCTTTTTTCTTGGTGACCGTTCCCTGATAGGTTGCCAACAAAGGATAATTTGCTTCGCTGTGGAGTTATAGATAATGATTCGCGGCTGTGTGCTGGTGGTTGCGGTTCTTTGGAAACTTTCTCTCATTTATTTTTACATTGTTGTTGTTTTAGGTCAGTTTGGCACTTTATTCATCGGTGGCTTGGTATTTCGTCGGTTCTCCCTGTTTGTGCAGCGGATCATTTTAACAAGTTCAGCCATGTCAGTGGTGGCTCTAATTAGGTGCGACAATCATTTCTGCATCTGATTTGGTTTGCTAGTGTGTGAGGTATTTAGAAAGAAAGAAATAATAGGATATTTAATGGTAAAGAATGCTCGATATTGCAGTCACTTTCCTTCATGTGGTTGAAGGCGAAATTTGTTTCTCTTCCCTTGACACGCCTTGTGCTAGGAAGAACATTATATTTCATTTTAGCCTCCTCAAAAAAAGGAACCAATACAATGAAAAAATATAAGAGACCAAATTATATATCATTTGTCAGTTAAGGGACTAAAATGAAAGGAAAAAGACTTAAGGATCAAAGGGAAATATAACAATAACTTAAAAGGACAAAAATAATTATTTAACATATATTAAATTACTTAACTTTAAAATAAATCGAAACAATTTTTTATATATAAAAAAATTATATATAGCGGTCACCTTTAATTATTATTATTCATGACTCCGCCGTTGATTGTAAGTTGAATAAACATTGATTAATTGCGACAAAATTATAGAATTTGTCTTTTAACTTAACTTTAGGTAACATTTTCGTTCTTTATCGTTTTTTTTCTTCAATTTAGTCCTTTATGTTATAAAATATCATCAAAGTTATCTTTTTTTTTTATAAAAAATAAAAAATTACAAAATCTAAAAAGAAATTCTTCAAAAACTCATAAAGAAACCTAAACTTTAATCATACAAATTAAGATATGTTGGTGATTTCCAAAATAATGGAATCACTTTAGATCAAAAGTTGTAACTCTTCACCAAGATTTGTAACTCTTCATGGGAATCTTTCATATACATTGGAACCTTTGACAAATAGCTGCTTAATGAACCTTTGCATTGATTCAAGTGTATATGATTATAACATTTGGCAAATGGGTGCTTAATGAACCTTAGCATTGATTCAAGTGTGTATGATCATATCCTTAGGCAAAAGGGTGCTTAATGAATCATAACATTGATTCAAGTCAAATGGGTGCTTTCTCTCATGTGAAGGGTCATATAATGCACTATAAATGCTTGGCATTTGGGCATTAGTTTGACAGAAAACAGAAACCAGAATTTTGTTGCATTAACAACATAATTCTCCCTCATTATCTTACTCAAAATCAGCTATCAATTCTCTAATGCATGAGTGAATTGCTGGAACCATAAATCTGTAAAATACTGTTAGGAGATACGCTTGATGTGGTTGTGCAATACACGTCAAGGAACTTATAGTATCCTGAAGGGGATTCACCAGTCACTCCTATTGCATCCAATATACAGTTATTGGTGGGGCGAATCGAACCTAAAGGTTCGTGTGGTAACCCCACGCGCTTTGAGTTTTACATGCATAACCATTAAACTTTTCAGGTTTCAAGTGCTGCAACATCTTCTCAACAATTATTAAGATATACAACAATCTTCGAAATTTATGTGTACACTTCATTATATTCATCTTCATTATCTTCTTGGTCAAGTTATTGCAGCAGACATCCAACACAAGTTACAACAAGATAATCATATTTCGTTGAAAAAATCTCACAAAAAATTATAAAATATTGTCATTTTATAACATAAAGGATTAAATTGAAATAAAAAAATAAAGAACGAAAGTGTTACTATTTAAAATTAAGTTAAAAGACGAATTGTATAATTTTGCAATTAATTTTGTATGAAAGATAAATCTTTCTTAATTAAATTTAATCAATGTGTGTGTTTTGTTTGAGTGTAGATACATACCCTCTTTGATCATGATTATAACTAAAATTTCATTATTCGGATTCGTTGACTTAATTACTAATGTAATTATTCTATATTATACAGTTAATTAATAAATCAAAAAAATAATATTTCTTTTTTTTTTTGAACGAAGAATAATATTTCTTTATAATAGTGAAATTTGGGATACAATATCTATTTTCAATCTCCAAGAATGAGTTGTGCGCATGTTTTAAGAGATTCAGGCAAGTTTAACTCCTAGATTAGATTTGGCTAATGAACCCCGTCCGTGAACTTAGCGTCTTGATTTGTGTTGTATTGTCCTCTAACCTAATGCAGCGCAAGGCTCAATGCTACTTACTCCCCCTCCTTGGATCTCCCTCTTTGTCATTTCTTATTGCATTAACTATTATCATCAATTTTACTAACTTTTTTAATACTTCCATATATCCGATTCCTTTTACTGTATAAAAAAAAAAAGAAAATGCTAACATATTATAACCAAGATAAATATTTTTTTCATAAGTTAAATTAGCCCACTTAAATTGACACTGGAGAGAATCAAACCTGAGACCTCGAGGAGGAGCATATTCTCAGGTCTCAAGTCAATACCACCACAACCCAAGTGAGATAAAATACAAATAAATATTAATTGTTGTAATTGTTTTAATGACTTTACAAATAGGGTTTGTCTAACGTGTGCAATATTGTATATGTTAAAAAACTAAAAATAATAACTTTTTATTGAAAACAATAATTATTTATTAAAAAATTATATATTTAATATAAAATGTACAAGCTATAATACAAAATTACTATTTTAAACTTTTTAACATGTGCAAATTTGCACATAATAGAAAAACTTTTATACCTTCATAAAAATTCGTAAAGTATTAGATATACCTACCACTCCGTGCGTCCTAAATTATAAAACGTTTTAGAGATTTCAAATTACAGAATTGTCCTTAATAAATATTGTATGAGAAAGATAAATTACAGAATTGAGAGTAATAAATATTTAATGATGTAATATAAAAAAAAGTAATGCTACATTGATTGTAAAACAATTTATAATTTGAGATAAAAAAAATTTCAAAACGACTTATAATTTGGGACGGATGAAGTATTTGTTTAAATTCCTTAAGGGTTATCTCGTGTTTGACATAGGTTTAGGACTTTAGAGTGTGCATTAATTATAAAATTTCTTCTATGTTCATATATTGTTGTCTATTTTACTAGTTTAACAAAAAATCTCAATCGCTCTGATCACATTTATAAATAATAATAACTTTTTAAAATTAATCAAATAATTGATGTATCTGAACTATATATTATAGTCTACATATATAAGTTATTCAATAATAAATATTAAAAAGGAATATTTGTTTATAAGTGTATCCGGAAGAAGTATATCCTATAGCGGATGCATTAACAAATGTTTAGGGTAAACTTACAAAAAGAAAAAAAAAACTAGACTCTAACCCGTGCGATGCACGGGTTTTGTAGAATTTCCTATATAAATATCATATTGATTATGCATTCAATACTATGCTATAAAATGATTGCAAAAAACAACAAAAAAAAATGCAAAAATTATACAAATTTAAGCTATTAACTTTATTTTCTTACCAAATAATATGACCATGTTGTATTCCTGAATTTCTTCTTTCTCAACTTTTATATTCGATTACATTCATCTTAAAAGAACAACTAAAATAAACAAATTGAAAATAGTAAACATGTTTGAAAAGTTAAAGGGAGAAAGCAAGGTAATTGTGTAATCCAGTGTAGTGATTTTTGCAAATAAAAAGTCAGAATAAATAACTTCAAGTAATATAATATATGAGAAACAAAGAGGCCAACAAAATTCCACTAAAAAAATGAAGTTTCTAATGATAAAGTTATCATCTGAATTAGTCAAATGATCAACAATTTTAAAAATGCAACTTTAATATTGTAACACGTAGTAAGCATACACCAAGAAATTGATCCTAACCGCAAGGGTTGTTAAATCTATAAAAATGAAAAGGTAAATAATAATAATAATAATAATAATAATAATAATAATAATAATAATAATAATAATAATAATAATAATAATAATAATAAAAGAACGACCATTGATAAAGGAACCGTTAATAATAAAAAGAAATTGCTATTAGAAAAGGATCTGCTATGGTATTTGTGGCTTTAAAAAACTATTTTAGTACGATATATCAATTTTGGAAGCAACAGTATTTTAATCAAAATGGAAGTGGCTTAGTGGTGAAATTAGTAAAGTGTAGTCATATGATATCCGTTTAAAATCCTTGAAAAATCTTTTTTTTTCATAAAAATTAGTTAGACCCGCCAAAAAGGGCGGGATTAGGGTTAGGTCAAACTATCTAACATAGCTGAGTTTGCATGAAAAATAGGGTAGCCGAGTTTGCATGGAAATTATGGTATTCTGTTTGTAAACGTATTAAATAAGTTTACAACAACTTGTCAAAAAAAAAGTCTACAGAAACAATAGATATATACAAACGATGACACAACAGTATAGGAATGAAAAACTCATCAGTGAGGAGAAATATTAGGGATTGCTACATTTTAGAGGAAATTTGTTAGGTTAAATTGATGCGCTGCATTTTAGATGGAACTTTTTAAGTTAAATTGTTGCTAACCTAATACATCATTTTAAAATGAAATTATTAGGTTAAGTTGTTGCAAAACTAACAGTAAACAAGGATAAACTACCTCCAAGATATTTTACCTTAAAAGAAGTATAATCCAACCTGTATTCGTACGTTTGTTGTTCTAAAGTTGGACCATTTGATGTAAGGAAAAAAAATAAGGACATGAAAAAATAAAGTTGTTATTTGGCCACAAAATATGACATATATGTCGGATATTGTATAAAATAAACTCTAATCACTGTCTTTTTCTCATTATCATTTGAGGAGAGAAAAAATGTTCATTAAAAATCCAATCCGTGTATTTATACGGTGTTTGATGTTAAGGTTTGTGTTCAAAATTCTTTTCCCAAAGAAAAATATCAGCAATCAATGTACTTATGATGTTTATTTACTAAAACAGATGTACATCGATCTATGTATGATGTAAAGGAGTGGAACCAAGTAGGTGTGTGGTCCAATTGAACCCGTATAATAATATACGGATGAGTTGGGACCTTGGAAAGGGATGCAAAAACAATTGTCTAGTATTATTGCAATTTTTTTATTTTTGATAAACTATTATTATTGTCTATGAAAGTTGGTTCAAATGGTACAAAACCATCAAAGAGACACATAGACATGAGTACCTCTTTAGGAATGATTCGTAAGTATTTTTATAACTGTTTTTTAAACTTTACATCATGCTTTAACTTTGATGAACCTTTGAGTCCAATTTGTTGAAGTTGATTTTTAAGTTGTTTGTAGTTCGTTTCTAGTCCTGTATTGCTTAGATTTTTGAGTTATTAAGTGTATAATTATGCTTGAGTAACCTCATTCTTTGAGCTCATTTTTGAGATGATCTCAAACTCATTTAACATGTGATCAGAACCAGGTTAAAGATTATAACGTGAGAATTGGACTCAGGTCCACACTAAACGTGAAGGTGGATATTGAAGTTGGTTTTGAAGTTCTTTGTAGTTCGTTTCTAGTCTCACATTGCTCAAATTTTCATGCTAGCCCATTTAACATGTAATCAGAATCAGATTAAAGATTACAATGTGAAAATTGAACCCAGACTCACACTAAACATGAAGGTGGATGTTAAAGTTAATTTTGAAGTTGTTTATACTTCGTTTATGAGTCCATTTAACACAATTCACCTAAACTTTAATCGCCTAAAGCACTATTACTGTTGGCATTCGAGAGAAGAGGGAATCCACGTGAATAACTGAGTTTTGAGTGATTAATCAATACTAATATATAAATAAGGAAAATATGCCAGCTTGTTTTCTAATTCTTATGTAGGTGTAGCGTGGCGATGTCGCCAATGTTTCTACCATGTTCCATTTTTTTCTTCCTCTCTAGTGTTTCTAGCTCTATTATCTATTTTTATCTTCTACTTGCTTTTAGAAGTGTACTACCTTGTCCTTTACTATAAGTTAATTATTTTACTATATATATCATTTAACTTCAATAAAACATATAAATTTAATTTAAAATAGTTATTCATCTAAATATTAAAAGAGTTAATAATATTACACTCTTTTTTACCATGAAACAATGTTAACTTCTCTCAAATTATTAATATGGCCAACCAAATTCTACTAACCGAGCTGGATTGATACAGAAAAATTCAAGAATAAAAAGAAGGTTTAGACCTACAACTATTAGCCTTAATTTGGACATAATCTACTTTTTAATGTGCTAATTATTATCATGTGTTTAAGCTTTAAATTGACTTTTGACACCAACGAACTATTATTGTTCTTTTTTCTAATATATTGGACCTAGTTTGGTTCCAATTACAACTGTTCATCACCTAAAAGTGGCAAATTTAAATAACTTTTTAGGCTATTCCAAACAAACTTGGTTAGTATTGAATATAATAATATTAATCTATAGTTAGATCATTTATCTTTTATATTGAGTTAATAGATTCCTTGAGGGGACAAATGTGCCTAACGTACATGTTCCAATTAAATATCCAAATTGAAAATTCATCTTAATCATTGGAATATGGATCTAACGCTTGGATCATTAATTGAGTGCCAGCATATATGTTTACTGTTTGGGGGTCCATATAATATTTTATCAAACGCAAAAAACAAAAACAATCATAGTTTTTTATCATATGACAAAGTAATAAACAACATCTGAAATTTCTAAGCAAAATATGAGATTTAGGATTTAAACTCAAACAAAGATGTTCATCTTAATATTACGACAGATCTTAGGACAAACAATCCTAAATTTTACATTAATAAGAAAATTGAATTCATCATCACGATTTAAACACAAAAGGTAATATACTTTTTTTTACTATAAGATATATAAGAAATAAATATAAACTTGAATTTTTCAGTTGGTCGCAACTCTCTCGATTATTTTCTTTTCTTTTATTCTTAAATTTCTTATTCTATAAGCCTAAGCATATTAGAATTTAACAAGTCCAACCCCAAACACAAAAATAAAAAGATCAAACATGAAAGCAAGATAATATTTCTATCCACAAAATTAATACTCACATATATATATTTCAAAAGAAAGAAAAAAGAGAAAATGGATCATTTAGCTATATATTTTAATAATTAAAGTATTGAACCACTTTTGGCTCCCATTCCCTTCCATATACCAGATTCCTGCACCGGCAAATTTTTGAAACACAAAACTAACACAAATCTTCTATGATACTTTCAAGATGAGGTTGCCAGCTACGGCTATGCCGGCGATCTCGCCTCGAGCTTTTCATCTCCTTAGACTCACAATGTTTCTGTGACGATGGTTTATTATCATCGTCACATTTCTTACACTTCTCTTCAGAGGAGAAATACACTTTCTTACTTTCAAGATCTTTTTCCGCGACGCTTCTCCTGACCCTCCTTTTTTTCTCCGGTAACGATGTGGATGGGATCAAGAAGTATATGCTTCCTCTCTTGAGCTCAGTCTCTGGTGAAAGGATGAGAATCCTGCGAACGACTCCTTCAGAGCTTGGTTTGCTTAGAACATGATTTGGATTGGCTTTAAGAACTTCCCCAGCTGAAATTGGACGTGTAATCTCTTCTACATAGCCATTTAAATGAACTATACGGATCAAGTCTAGTGCTCCACATGGAAGAACACAAGCCAAACAACACCTTAAGCTATTCCCCATTATTGTGTTTGAAGTTTCACAATACAAACCACCCTTTGATTTAAGCTATGAATTTTGATGTGTTATATATTTATAAAATGGGGAATGAGTTGGAGGATGAGTTGTGTTTGTTTTTATATATGCTAGAGAAGTACCGTATGTACACACATAAGAATAATAATAATGCCAATGAGGATTTAATTTAAGGGAAATGTTAATAAGACTATTTCGTCTATTTAGCATCATATTAAATATGCATCCTCATTGTGGGTATAATATATGAGGTATAATATATAAATGACTATGGAAGCATGCTGTCTCTCTTCATTTTTCATAGGTCTCATTAATTTTAATAAAACAAATAAATTTTGTTGAAATGTAATGATATAAAATCCCTCTTTAATAATTTCTTTTGAGGTGCTGGATTCGAGAAAATGAGTGTTTATTAAGTATTACCATATGAAATTAATTTAAACATCCAGTTTAAGGTGCTCTGTTGTGGATGTTCTAAATGTCTCTGAAACACTTTTTATGATCTTTAAATGCTAACTTTTTGTAAAAATATGTGTAATCAATGTATTGAAAATCAAAATATTTGATTCTTTTATAAAATAATTTCGTCTTTTAAGAGTGTTCTGGGGCATTCATTAACAAGACCTATGATTTGATAATAATTGTGATAGAGTTTAATTGACGAAACTACCCATCACAAAGAGTGGTTTTCAATTTTTTGTCTTGGCTTCTCATAGTCACATTCACATGTTATGGTGGTGGGGTTGCTTCATTCTGTCATTCATCACACGCCGCCATGTGTTTCTTAGATAAATTAAATGTATATATATCTATCTATATCTATGTGTACTTATTGCCAATGAACATTGCCAAGTTTGTTAAGTATCTTTCTTTAACTTTTCTTATGGATTCACTTTTCTATGGGGAATAGTTTTGTTGTGGAAAATTGAAATACGCATGTATTCAATGTGCTTTTTACCCTAACTTGTCACTAGTCAAAGCGTTATCCACAATGGCAACTTAAGAAACAAAATAGGAATGTATCTGTGTTGCATTTCTTTTATTTTTGCACATTAAGAGAAAAAACAAAGTTATATTTGTTTTGTCTATGATTAACTTAGTGGTGAGTTTGTACCCAAAAAAAAAAAAACTTGGTAGTACGAGTTTGATCTTATAATTATCTTATAATTAATTTACAAGGATTGAGTTCAAATTCCTTCGGGAATATAGTTGTAAAATTATTATCATTGTCAATTTAATTGTCAATAGTGTCTCGGTTCTCATTTTTTCTTTCTTTCTAATTTACATGAAATTATCATAATAAAATTACCATAATTGAGACAATTCTTTCTTCATGCACGGATTCACATACAAGTATAAATACTTAGTGGCACTATATATAAAAGCCTAATGCACACCATTTAGATATATTTTTTTACTAAACAAAATGAGATGTTGTATAATGTATACGTTGCTCACCGGTTATAACATATAGTAAAAACAATAAATACGAATTGCAACACTTAAGTTTGGTTTTTGTGTAAACCATGTATCCCTTACACGTAAGTAAGATGTGTGACTAAACCGTAAAAATCTTTAATCAATATCTTCTAATTCTTGATAATTACAGGAGAGACTATCTATTGATTTTATATTTATCTATATACTAGCTAGGGTCTTCATATTATGAAGACATGCCTGGAATGAAACACTCCATCTCCATGTATATATTAAGCGTCTCATCGTCGAGACACTTTTTAAGAAGATAATTATGTATAGAAATTTTGATGAAAAATAATATGTTAAGACTAAAATAATTTTGTACTTCAATTATTAATTATCCATCGTATACTTTAACTATTTTATTAAATAAGAGTAAATTGTTAAAAAATAATAAATGTTGTATCTCTCTAATAAAATGAAATGACAAAGGATTTCAGATACTTTTTTTTCTTTTCAAATGAGATATGAGACGAAGATAATTCAATATTTATTTTTTTAACCAAAAGAGGTTGCAGCAAAGAACTGCAACCAAGATAACATTAAATAAAAGGATGCATACACAAAAAGGAGGGAGAATTAGGCCAAAATCCTCAAAATGAAACAAATCTATAATTACGCATACCTAGCTTGTTTTAAACCAAAAAACTAGTAATGAAGGATGAAGCTGATTCCCAAGAAAACAATCCTTGTGCAGTCAAGCCAAAGTTTGCAAAGGAATCAGCACATTAGTTCCCTTCTCTAAATATACGGGAAACAACAAAATTCTTTGCAGACAAAAACTTTGTGCAGTTGATCCATCTGTTTCTTAATTGCCAAGGCACAATGTCACCATTTGAGAAAGCCATTACCACTAATTTTGAGTCTGATTCTAGCCAAAGATTTGTCCAGTTCTTGTGAAAGGCTATGTCTATGGTCCTCATGGCACCAAGGAGCTAAGCATGAAGATAGTTCAATAAAATTACCACTTGTAGGTGAAAAAAACTAAGTTGATACCTACTTTTTTAATTAATTACACTTCAATGTTGTCCATCAATAAGACTCCAAATTCATTAAGACTCCAAAACAATTAATTCTTAAAAATATCAGTTCATCATCCACAACTTTTCGGTTTGGTTTATATAGATCAATAATCAATGAATAATGACAAGAGCATATTGAAAAATAATAATCGAATCATATTAATATGGGAGGGGCCTCACAATAAGTTTGGTATAATGTCAATCTCATGGTATCCAAAGTTAGTAAACATTAACTATATGGGCTCCGTCTCAGTCCTGAAATGGTTAAATGGACCCTTCCATTATAGTATTAGAAAATTGCTCTTCTCCTTTTAGTTTTTGATCATTCTCTAAATTCAGCATGAGTTAACGCTCGATATTTTTCAACGTGAGTTAACTTACACCGACACTTTTAAGACCGATTCAATAACTTTTTAAGTCGGTTTAACCGATTCAATAACTTCAATAACTTACACTGCACTTTCACATTCACTTACACTGAAAAATACTTAACGTTAGTTAACTCATGCTGAATTAAAGGAATGAACAATTTTAAAAGGGAGAAGAGCAATTTTGATAGTATTATATGGTTATAATTCTATTGGATTCACACCATGATTTCTGTTGTCGATGGTGCATTACCTACAGTCTTGTAACCGATTGGATGAAAAGAATATTGAATCTTGCCAAAAAAAAAAGTTGTAGTTTTCTATTCAGTTTTCTGGTAAACATGATTTTGCTACATTTGTGTTGGCATCTCACATGTCTATATAATATCTACATCTACCACAAATATTTACCAAAAGAATTTTGCTTAAAACTTTTGACAAAATATGTTTTTTTATAAGAGTATTATAATATTTACTTTCAAGAACTTCACCACAGGAAAAATACATTAATGTATAAATCAAGCATCATTCAAGAGCTTATTACCATAAAAAAAAATATCATTTAAGATCATATCCTGAATTCAAAACATATAAAGGAAGAAAAATGTTATTTTTGCTTAAGCAACACAAAGGATACTTTAATATGTTAATGTCATTTTGTTTTCCCTCCAAATTAGGCCAAAAACAGGTATTTCAACTAGCTCTAATTGGCAGAAATTCAAATGAGTTTCAATAAGTGTTGAGAAGAATGTATTACAAAAATAGAGAGTGTATTACTAGCACTTCACCTTTTCCCTCCAAAAACATAATTAATGATTTATTTATTAACTAAAACAAATCTTAAATATAATTAATTACTTTATTCATTCAATTTTGCTTCTTTTCAGTTTTTTTTTTCCTATCATGTGATATTGCTCAACGACGCTATGTTGAATTGAGAAAACAATGAAGAAAACAAACAAAATCAATCAAACATCTTTTTTTTTGGTCAAGTAGCGTAACTGTTGGAATTCACCTTATAAGGTGAATAAGTGGGGTATTTGGTGTTTGAACTCTGACCCATGCATATAATAATGTATTCTCCCTGTCAAATGAGCTATGCTCACAGGGACATATAACTAGATAAAATAAAAATGGGGTTGGATTATAATGGGTGGATTAAAAAATTCATTAATACATTAACAATGGTAATTATTTCCAAAAGGTAATTTTCTAAGAGTCAAACTTTGGTCACAAACTGAGTTAAATTTGAAGAAGCATTTAGAGTTTGAGGTTTCTTTTGAAGGAGGACGGTGAATGTATAATAGGGACTAGGGGGACTATGTACTCATTCCTTCTTTAACTAAAATCAATTCTATCAAACGAATTTTGCCAACATCAATTTTCACTATCGTAAAACCAAACACACACTATATCCATTTGTATTGAGAATTGGCTTAAGGTGTATCTTGTGATACCATGCCTTTACATGGGGTGAGGTAGTCGAGTAACTAAGGGTGTTCGGCGTCCGATCTTACGTGTTCTAATCGCAAGAATTGAGATGTGTACTTTGACGACACTTAAGCCCTTTAGTTCTAAAGTCGTTTATGAAAGTGACACATTTTTCTTCTGTTTTGGACTGCATGATATGGAAGGTGAACAAGTGTGGAGTTTATTTTCTTAAGATTGCACATCATTTCCTGGTGAATTCTATTCTTGATACAGTGATACACCTCATCTTATAGTTGTTAGAGATGGAGTAATTTGTGTACATCAGAGGTGTACACATCATCAGAAGTGTACACATCATTCATTTATAATTTTTTAATAGTAGTATTTAATAAGCATTAAAACCCTTCAACCAAGGATCTCACACAAATTTTTTAAACGGACTCACTAAGCATTTTTTAATAACTATTTCATTACATTCCACTTTTTTAATACCAAAGATATGTGGGATCCGTAGATATAGTGAGATCTTAGTTGAAGCGTTCAACCCATTAGATACTAAAAAGTTACCCCCTCCTCGATGGTGGTAAGTCTTACGAGGATAGAAACTATCATTGGAGATGTTCTAAGACGTCTACTTACAAATGGAGTAGACTATCTCATAGTCGTGTTACAAAAATACTCTTCTCACTTTTATATTTATGATACAAATTTTTTGGAGAATCTTGATAGCAAATCAAAGGATATTATAGTTAAATGGAGCCTACTAGGGAAATGAATTTTAATTTTATATGATTCACAAAAGGATGCTAATGAGTTGAAATAATTTTATAGGATATTCTAGTCATTAGATGATAATGAGTTGAAAGAATGTTGTGTTAAAATAAATAAAAAATGATGAGACTTTATTGATCCAAATGTGCAAAATAGACGTGTGCTTGGTACAAAGCTAATTTAGTTGTGCACATCAAACAAAGTCTAGCCTCCCTCTCCAACAAGCCGGCCCTAGTTTTCTCTCTCTAGGTTTTCTCTTCTAAAGTTCCATTGAGGGGTGGTTTTGGGTCAATTCTTGACCTGAAATCACCCCTCTTCATTTTTCTCTCTATATTTCAATCTAAGTAAGTGATTTTCACATAGATCTAGGTTTTTTCTTTGTGATTTCATCATCTAAGTGTGGTGGTTTGTTGTTTGTCGTCTTGTGTGGCGTTGTTTGATTCATGTCTTCTTGCGGTGTTCATTTGATTCATATTGAAGATCGATTATTCAATCAAAGATTTGGGCGTCAACGTTGCAGATCCAGAGGCCATGGATACTCCGCTCACTTTAATTTTATCATATATTTTTGTAGGCATTATGCTGTTGTATGCTATTAACTTGGATGTTGTGAGTTTGTTCGCAGATTCATCCTGTACGTTTTTAGCGGTGTTGAATGATGTAATCTCTCGATTTGAATGAATGAGTATCATTTTGTTTTTGTCAAAAAAAAAAAATCAAACAAAGTCTAGTTCTAGAAGGAATAATATTACCCTCTTTTCCTTAGTAAGAATATAGAAAAGTTTGTTAAACGGTTTAGAGTTGTTTGCACCTATAAAGCCATGTACATTCTCACATGAGAAACTATCAACGAAATTAAATCTATTTCCTCTATCGTAATTCTTACGAGGTTTTCCTCTACCTCCTAAGATAATTTGAAGTGCTCACAAAATGAGCATGTTCCTATCAGATAGTTTCAAGTGCAATATTAATGTTTTCTTCTCCTTTTAACTTGAATCAAGTTAGAAAAGGATATGTGCCTAAAGGATAATCAAGTTTTTTTTGTTTTTTTTTTTAAACTAAGTTGTTTTTTCTTTTTTGAGGTAAGTCAAAACAAAGTTGTTCTCTCTCTGTTTTGCTCACTCAATAAACGTGGGACATTGAGGTTTCTTTCAACTATAAATTGGGTTAATAAATTGCAGCATGCTATTTTGGATTTTTAATTGATTTTTTTTGGGTTTGCTAGCATCGACTTGGCCTAAGTTTTATTTTTTATTTTTGGAAATGGGAGCAATCTTTCAATTAATCTCCAAAATTTAATAATTTTCATCATTGAATTTTTTCTTGTTCCAAAATTTCCGCTTGTTGAAAAATTAGGAAATTTGAATTTTTGAAAGGGAAAAATTCTTAGAAAAACAGGAGCTAGTACCCACTGTTGTTCTCAATTTTTTGCTTAAATAAGACTAGGATGTTTTTGGAAATTCAATAAATTTGTTGGGGGTGTGGGGTGAGATGTAAATCTTCCTATTCTTTGGGCTCGTGTATGGTTTAGTTTTGACTGTTTGCCAAACGGCTAGGCAAGAAAGTGAAAGTTGTTCTATGCACCCCTTGAATTGCTCACATACCCTCCAAAAATCCGAAATTTTTTGTAGGCTAGAGTTTTCGGAAAATGTGTGTGTAGTTTGAAAATTTTGTAGTTGTTGATCAAGTAAGATTTGAATGTGAATGTGAATGTCAATGTAGTTTAGATTTTCTGTTGGTTGTTCTAGATGTGGCTAACGATGTAGGTAAAACGAGACTCGGTAAGGAGACATTGCTCAGTTTCATACACAAATATTGTGCCTTAAATAATCCTCCAATGTGTGGTCGTAGGAGATTTTGGGACTTAGGTGAAGCCTATAGTTCACAAGCTTCATGCATGGGGCAATGGAGCCTTTTGAAGACACATGTACCAAGATACTCAACCACAACTATACTGAGGACAAACCACACGCAACAAGATTCGTTCTTGGAAAGGGCCACATTGAACCAGATCATCTGTACATGAATTTTTTGGATTAAATACAGGTGGGTGATGTTGTTTAAAAAATATGATATTGTAATGAACAATTTTTTAGGTGTTTATTAATAGAAGAAAAATTATATTAGGAGACTAAAACTATAACTAAGCTATTCTAAAACTAATTTCTTCATTCATTTTTTGATGATTATTACATTCACCAATCCTCTATTTATATATGCAAGATGAATCTTTCTATATATCTATTTAGATCCTTCCCTTAAAAAAAAAAAAATCTATTTCGATCCTTCTAATAAGAGTGTGAACGTGATAATAGAAGAAGCTTCTTGAATGACTTGTGGAATTTGGGCTTAATATTTGACATATTTAGGTCATATATAACAAGAATTCTGCTCTTCTACCAGCACATTTTGCTTGTGCCTAGTTGCCTTGTCGAAAATACCTCTGTGTTAGTTAAGTGATGCAAGTGTTAAATGCTGCGCTACTTAACTAACGTTGTGTGTCTTAACTAACGTTGCGTTAGTTAACTCACGCTACGTGCTGTTTTAAATAAGGCAGAACACCTTATTTCCTCATTTCTCATCTAAAATCTCAAAAAATCTCAAAAATGTCTCTCAATCACCCAAATTCAAAGTTCCTTCAAGTTCAAATCAAACAATACTCCAATAACAAGTAAGTTTTCATAATCAGACACCATTTAAACTCTTATGTTTATATGTTAGATTTTGTCTCTTAAATTAGAATTTTTTTAGATTTAGGGTTTATTTAAAATTTGATTTTGCTTGCAAGAAATGATACAATGTTACATGTAAATGACTTTTGTTGCTTAGTTGTGTTTAAATGTTTGCATGTTAATGTTGTAGTTATGAGTTTTAGGGTTCATGTATAATTTGCACTCCAAGTGTTTGATGAAATGTTTGAATGAATTTTTCATTGATTATTTTTAATTTCTTATTGTGTAGATTTGAAACAATGGCTGGGTGGATCGACGACATGCACAATTCAACGGCGGAGAACCTCCGAGGTTGAAGGTTCGATGCCTTGGTGTAACGTTAAAATGTCTCAAGGATGAACTGAATGAATTCAACCAAGGAGTCAACCCCGAAGACACAAGGCGGGTGGAATATGTTCGGTATAAACATCCAACGCTCGACGAGGGGAGAATATCATCCAGTTGGGTGGAATTAACGAACGACGAAAACGTGACGAGCATGTTTTGGGAGCACAACATGTTCCAGTAGATCGATATGCGTGTAACGTTGCTGAGATCAACTGAAGATATTATCAACAGTCTGATTCCGCTAGAAGATCGTGATTAGGCAGAGATCGTGATTAGGTAGGGAATGCAACTTCCAACTACAACAATTGTCTTACCCTGAAATGGAAATTCAAACTCGTTAAACGCCAGTTTCGAAGCTGTCACCCGACAGTTCTATTGTTCCATTCAAAAGATTAAGTTCATGTTAGGCTGGTTTAGATGAGGGTATTGAAGTGTCAAGGAATGCACCTCATTCTTTTGACACTTGAATACCATCATTTAAACCAAGCCTAACAAGAATTTAATCTTTTGAATGGAATAATAAAACTTCTGGATGAATGCTTGAGTCCTAGTGTTTTTCTAGTTTGAATTTACCATTTCAGAGATAAGACAATTATTGTAGTTTGAAGGTGCAACCCGAATGTAATGTAATGTAATGATAGGACATTTTTAGGAACATGTATTATTGAGAATCAGCTATTTAAGTTATGATATCGAATTCCATCATATAAGATGAGTGTCACGGAATGCACCTCAGTATTTATGTGATGACTCGTCTTATATGAAGGAATTTGATGTGATAACATATATAGTTGATATACATATTGTTTCTGTAATGTAATGTAACTTTTATTCGAATTTATTCAATACGCAACTTTATTCGAATTCACACTGAGTTTAATTAGGTCTTTTTTTGATTTTTTTTAATACGTAACTTTATTCGAATTTATTCAATACACAATTTTTATTCGAATTCACGTCGAATTTATTCTAATTCATTTATTTACTTTATTTGAATTTATTAATTCAATACGCAATCATAAAATAAATGCAAAAATTAACAAAAATAAAGAAACAAAAATAATAAATATAAAATATCATTTTATTAATATAATTCTTATTACATTTACAATGTGGTAAAACTAAATCTGCGAAAAAATAAAAACCACCAGAAAACCTAGCTTCCGGTGGTAAAACTAAAAGAAATCCACAAGAAAACCAGCTTTCCTGTGGTAAAACTAAAAGAAAACCAACCTTATTGGGGTAAAACTATATCTGCATATTTAGTTTTACCCAATCTGGTTCTTTTCCCCAAGAAAGCTGCTCACTACTCATCATTTTATCACCAGAATTGGCATATTTCTCTTGTTACACCAAAATAAAGAAGGAAAAAAAGGAGATTCATAGGGGGAGAGAGTGAGGAGAAGAGTGAGGAGGAGAGATGATGTGAGGAAATGAGGAAGTTTAGAGGTGTATTTATAGAGGGAGATTGTAACATAGGTTATATCTACGATAAATATAGTCAAAAAAACGTGAAAAAACTTAACAAAAACGTGCAAAACCAATTAAAATTCATTGAACACCGTCCAAAAAACGTTTGTTCTTCAGTTCTGACCACCGGCCAACGTGTATCAGTTAACTCGGTTAACTCGCGCATATGTCAGTGGTGCGTGACTTAAGTATATAAAAGATACATACCGACCCTAACTAACTAGACCCAAATAAAAGATTTTTTTAACACAAACCTAAGATGGTATGTGTTAGTGAGTTCCTTTTCTCATATTATATGTTCTTCAAAATCATTTTTTCGGACACAATTACGCATCTCCTCAACTATACTTCTAAATGGGATTTATACCAAAGTATATTTTCGAATATCTCGCTTAACCCCCACCCGTTTGTTTGCAATTTGGCCTAAAATAAACGTATCCAAATGTATACTTTCAGAGTCCTCTAGATGTATACTTCTGAACAACTCATTTTAATTGTTGTGTTATTCGGACTAAAATAAACTCATGCGAAAAGTATATTTCTAGATGTATATTGCCACAAATGTAACACCCTGCTATCCTACACTTATTGTGCCACCCACTTACATTATCTACGCCATAGTCCAACAATCCTTGATGGAGAGCATGTAATGAGAGGGAAAAAAAAACCCACATTGGCTAAACCCTAGCCTTAAAAGAGTATATCAAGAATGAACATCATTCAGCCTATTAGTTATCAAATTTGTGGGAGTTGATTATGAGAGAGTTGAGAGATAATTTGGGAGAGTTGAGGCAAACACCTATCTTTTTAGAGAAGTGAAAATAGTATTCTGTACACTTAGAAAGAAAAAAAATTAATTTGTGAGGACTATATATGATATATGTTCAAAATAAATCTCATGATACAAGACTACATTTCACTAATAAAATCGGAGACATAGCCCTCCAAAACGTGTTGTTATCCAAGACCTTAATTTTATGTTTTAGGGGGTAGATTTTCCCACTAATTAGTTGCAATTTGTGTTTTTAGCCTTTAATTTTAGGATATATACTACTTACATTACCGATGCCTCTAATTGAACTTTCTAAGGAACTACACTTGAGTATGTCTTATGCTCATGTACGGTGCCTTTTACCGTGATTAACGAAAATCATGAAATACACTTTTTCTTCTTAAAGAAAAGGAATATAAAACAACAGGAACTTCCATAACTTTTTTTCAGTACAGTCATGAGTGATAAATTAAAAAGGAAAAAGAAAAGAACAAATCTATGGCTACATATTATTTCGATCCCATGTACAATATGTATTGACACTGACATTTATTCCACTAAAACATAAATTATTGTATGTGTTTTATTTTTGTCCCAAGTAGCTAGGTAAAGGTCCACTTCCTTGTCTACACCCTCTACTGCAAATTACAAACACCATAAGCATAGAATGATGCTGTTATCTGCATGGGAGGTATGGCGTGGCACATGTACTCATCAAATCATCATGCGATTCTCCACCTTTGTCTACCTCAGTATATAT
>Ga0315915_1003574_pt1 | contig 19680 bp, 9 predicted proteins | sample MpolbnodulesMG_FD_207738 | JGI IMG/M metagenome (GOLD analysis project Ga0315915, IMG submission 207738) | Medicago polymorpha root nodule microbial communities from Los Angeles, California, United States - branched nodules | ecosystem: Host-associated > Plants > Roots > Nodule | place: USA... | reverse complement strand
GATACAAAAGTCATCTCAAGTCATATATTACATTATTTAAGCATAATCAGTCTAATGAAACAAGTACAACAAGTTCCACCATGATACATGTAGCTAGAAATAACATAATAATAGCTAGATAACATAAGCATAGATCCGATAAGCACGATCAGTCCAAAGCCTGCCACGTCCTCTTTGTTCTCCAGACATTTTGCTCTAACTGTCATATACGAGTCAAAGTGATCAAATTCAACCAGATATAACAATAAGAACAATTACTCTAGTTTCCGAAGGAATTAACTACTTGGATTGCATTTATTAATGACCCAAGGCACGATCTGAATCGACCTGCTCTGATACCAAATTGTAATACCCATACTAAACGTATCTAGAAAGTTTAGCATGTGCATTATCTTTAGTACTGGATACATTAAAATTTACAACAACACGCGTTCGTACAATCAACAATACAATATAACTCGTCTAAAACATAGAAAAATACATCCTTAAAATCCATAGCATCCTGCAGCGGGTACGAACGAGCATCTGCTGATTCATCCTGACGGTAACATGTGGGCACAGATGATGCAGCAGAATCAGCAAATGCTCACTGATAAGGCACAAAAAAACTTCAACATTGGCAAGACCACTGATAAGGGAACAACAAGGCCTAGAGTCTGGGTTGTTAATACCAACCTTCAACAAACCTTGCGCCAAATTAGCACAATCACGCAACTCAGGACAAACCAGTGGTGGTTGTGCAACAGTCTGCGCCTTGACGGAGCTCAGAGTGGTGAAGAAGAACAAGATGCTAAGGGAGAGGACTAGAAGTGTTTCATTGGATGCAACACCCTTTGAACCCATTTTGGAATAAGATGTTTTTAATATGATTATCTTAGTCAATTATTTTGAAGTACTGAATTTTTTTGGTGGTTGATGAATGAAAGGTAAGGGACTTTTTGAAGTACTGAATTTATCTTAGTCAATTGTTTTTAATATGATTATCTTAGTAAATTATTTTGAAGTCCTTTTTTGTGGCAAATTAAAAAGGACTTTGGGGTTCATATATTTTAATTGTTTTTTTTTCCATTTTGGGGCTGATCAATAAATTTGATTTCTTGAATTGAATTAAAATTAATTAATGGTGGGTGAATTGTTATGTTGGCCAATATCTATTGACTTAGCTTGAGTATGAGGGAAGCTTTGCTGCGATTTACCTAATTAAGTTATGAGTTTCTGACTTTAGGAGAAGTAGTGTAAGACATGTGCTCTGTTCGGACAAATAATGATTTTTTTTATAAAATGACTTAAGGTAATATTAGTTTATATTAAATTTATAAGTATAATTTTTTAAAAAAGGAAAATCGTAATGTTGTTTGCTTGTTTTTTTATTGTTTGGAGATGTAATATCTATATATTGAAAATAAGGATCACAATATTTGAGTTTTAAATTATAAAGTATATTCACATATAAAATATTCTTATCGTTTAACTTATTACCACCAAAGTAACAAAAGAATTATGCCAACATACTGTATATTAATATTTGTATTTGCATCAAAAATATATTATATTATCATAAAAACTAAAATATTTGTAATTTTTTTATAAATCAACTGTATGTTAATGGTAAGTGTTTGACGTAGGTATCACGCGAACAACAACAAATGTTAGTTTTTTATTTGATGTATATAAATATAGTTATGTGAAACGTCGCTGCTGATTGTTTTTTCTTCCAAATTTAGGAATCTAATCTAACTTTTTTTTAGGGTAATAATTGAAAATATATTTTGAATACTTGTTTGATATAGATTATCTAATTTTTTTTTTGCTAGGAATTGTTTTCTAATAACTACGGGTTCACTAAGATATTTTTCCCTAGCAAATTTGTCTCTCAATCCATGTTACGGCCAATTCAATAGTTATTATGTACCATTTCTCTTGTTAATCTGGTTTACTAGAAATTAGCTACAAAAAATGCCGTAGCAAATCTTATGCATTCTTGTAGTGTTCATAATTTACGTTTTTGTACGTTTATATTTTTGACATTTACTTTTTCAAGCATGAGAAAAAAAAGAATTGAAGATTCAACAAGCCATAAAAATTGGTAGTGGTTATAGCACCTGTTTCAAGGTGTTTCTAAGTTTCACTCTCATTGATCACTTTTGTTTCGTTGAGTTTGATCTAGTCCCCTAAAATCTTATTTTCCTTTTTTTCCTTAAATTATGTTTAGCTTATTGAGGAAAAAAAAGTCATTTATAGTTTCTACACCCTAAATTTCATTGCAATTTGCATTTCAATGTTTTTTTTTTTACATTTCTTGCACTTTAAGTTCATGTCCAATTTAATTTTATGCATTTTACTTTTTGTATTTATTTTTTATGTAAGTTTTTACTTTCTCTACGGTTTAAACTTCAATCTGATTCATTTGGAGAAACTTTTTACATTTAAAATGTTCACTTTTCTACATTTAAAATTTCTAATGTTTATATTTTCAAAGACAGTGTGCATGACAGTAACTGTTAAATTCGAAGAACTATACAACCAATGAGACAACCCAACTTCCCCTCCCTAACCCACAAAGGTCTCCTTATAAAATAAATAAAAACGAGTGATAGAAAGATGATGTATTTGGACCAATTGATCAACCTTTGCAAATGTTAGTTCTTCCATCCTAGTAATTTTTTTCCAACAATGAATTGCTTGTGGTTGATGAGTGAATTTGATGAGGTAAGGTGCAATATTTATAGGCAAAATTAATTTTTTTATAGTGGGATTTTTATTCTTTCTGAGTAGGGTACCATTTTGTTTTTTTTGTGAATGGGTATCTTGAATTGAAGTAATTAGGCAATTAATTAATTCCTAACTAACTATCTATATCTATCCATTAATTCATTTTGCCTAATTAAGTTAAGATTTTTTTTGACTTTTTAAGCAAATTGGAGTTGTGTCTGCAACGGCTGCAAGTCTTGTATGTAGGGGTGTTCGTGGGTTGGTTTGGGCTGGGTTTGGCCAAACCCAAGACCCGAACCATATAAGATACTCCGGTTTGGGTGAGGTAAAACGTTCACCCGTTATATTAATGGGTGAGTTTGGACAAACCCACTAGTTTCCGGTTTGGTTTGGGTTGTGGGTTACCCAAATTTTTTTCCTTTTTTTGTTTGTTAATACTAAATGACTTGATCTTGAACCCATTTCCTTCCCCACCGGCGCAAACCCTAATCATCGAAGATGCAGATCTTCGTGAAAACCCTAACAGGGAAGACAATAACCCTCGAGGTTGAATCATCAGACACCATCGGCAATGTGAAAGCCAAGATCCAGGATAAGGAAGGAATCCCACCGGACCAACAACGTCTCATCTTCGCCGGAAAACAGCTCGAAGACGGCTGCACTCTCGCCGACTACAACATCCAGAAGGAATCCACTCTACATCTCGTTCTCCGTCTCCGTGGTGGTGCGAAGAAGAGGAAGAAGAAGACCTACACAAAACCCAAGAAGATTAAGCATAAGCATAGGAAGGTGAAGCTTGCTGTGTTACAGTTTTATAAGGTTGATGATTCTGGGAAGGTGCAGAGGCTGAGGAAGGAGTGTCCTAATGCAGAGTGTGGTGCAGGAACTTTCATGGCGAATCATTTTGATCGTCATTATTGTGGGAAGTGTGGTTTGACCTATGTTTATCAGAAAGCTGACGCTTGATTTTGGTTTATGTTTTTGTCCCTACCCTAGTATTTTAAATTTTGGATAATTTAGTTTTTATGAATTTGGATTAATGGGGTTGATGACAATTTTTGTTATTGTTATGACTGAATGAATGGTTTCATTTTAATACATTATTGTGTTACTTTGTTTAATATTGCTATTTCTGTGGAATATGGTTATTATTTTGTTTATATTGCTTGTTGTCGTGGTTGATTTAGCGTGCTGATTGTGGTACTATTGTTGTTTGTCTAATTGGTGTATCTAAGTAGGCTGGTTTTGTTTGAAATTAAATCTGATTACATAAAATTCTTAGCTAATTAGGCCTGTTTGGATGCAAAACAGCTTGTGCCAGTTAACAAGCTTTTATATATTATTCAAAGGATTTCAAGGTAGTTTAGGAAAAAACAACTTATGTATTAACATGTAAGCTTATTATTTGCAGAAGATATTTAAGCTAAAAAAATAAGCAAATCAAAATGGGCTGATAATGGGCAGGTGAAACTGGGATCCATATTTGTTGAAGTTGGATATGAGTAGTTTGGTTTTAAATTAATGTGGAATTTGTTTAGAACAAATTATAAATTTAGGAATCACCAAGAGTGCATAGTTTATTGTCTGGTTTTGTCTGCGTACATAATGTGTGCATTGTATGATTATGCTCTGTTATATTTGTTTCTTGGAAAGTGAGTACATTTGTAATTCCATTGGTTTTTCAGTCTGTGCTTATTTTGTAGGCAGGCATGATTTATCTGATTATGTTATAGAAATGGTTTGTTTTCCCTGTTGATTCAGAAGCATTGGATTGTTGTGCTTTCTATGATTTTTTTTTATCGTATTCATCAGTTTGGTTAATGCTGTGCCTGGGTACTGTGTACGTTGTAACCAAGCTATAGTCCAAGTTTTCTGCTATGTCAAAGGAAGTGTATAGAAGTTAATTTATACACTATTGAGTCTTTTAGCTAGGTTTCTGTGATTCTTATGTTTTTGAAGGTAACATTTCCATTTGCTCTCTTCAGCTGTCTAGGGATAGTTAAGGCATTGTCTTCAGATTAAGTTGCTTAGTGTTTATGATTAAAGTAGTTACAGTTTAATGTGATAAGTAGCTGATGTTTTAGAATTTATACTGAACTGAATATTTTTGCCTGTGAAGAAAGGTTCTCAATTTTGGTGTTTATCTTGCTCAGTAATATTTTTCAATGAAAAAGTTTTAGAAATTAGCCTAATTTCTGTGACACTTTTATTTATCAATTTTTAACGTCCGAGTAGATTGCCTTGGATTATGGTGTCTTGTCTTAATGTATTTTTGGATCAGACCTCTGAGAATCAGATCCTTTTGGCACTGTTATATTTTTGAATAAAGTTTAAAGATTTTTATTACATTGAAAAATGAAGTTTTGCTAGTGTCTTGTGAGAAAATTATCTTTAGTTAGTGACCAATAGTATTTTCATCTAGAAATGAGTCAAATTTTGTGCAGTTTTATTGTGATTGGAGATAAATTTTTAGGGTGATGATGTGCATTGAACTGTTGAAATTGAGATTCAGATTTGTTAAAATTGGATATAACTGATTTGATATTTAGTTATATGATGATCTGGCTGACATGCTGAATGTAGGAAATAATGGCTCCAGGCAATTCTTGTCCTGTTTTGTTGGCTTCTTGTTATGTTTACCTCTTTCAAACAGGAAGTTTATTTTTGGTTTTATTGGTTTTTTAAGATGTGATTGTTTTTGAGTTGGAGTTAGTGTTTTGATTATGATTTAGGATTGTTGGTTATGGTTTTGCATGTGCTTTGGTTCTCTTGTTTCGTTGTTTCTGATGCAATGCATGAGAGTAATTTGTTTTCCTTGAAACTATTTTGATCATATTCACCAGTTTGGTTTGGGTTCTCTCTCAGCTTTTGTGGCCTTTTATTGTGCAATTAAGCTATGTTTTTTGATGGATTCTAGGGTGAGGGTCCAATTAAGTCTCTCACCGGTGGTGCCATAAACAAAATATCATTAGATTTAATTAATGGTTTAGATTTTTGAAAAATACAAAATGAGAGTGGTTTAGATTTTTACATACGATCATATACCTTTCCATTTCTCTTCCTTGCCTGGTTCCTCTCTAACAAACTTCACGTCTGGTTTCTTTTATTCTAATAGAAATTTATGCTTCTTGAGTTACAGTCTGTTGCAAGTAACCAACCCACTCTACAAAATTAATTCATCACCCCTTGATTTCATTCAATGCATTAATGATTATGATTATATGAAAGCTTATTCGTTTACAAAAACTTATGAAATCTTGAATGCGGTGTTCTTCATAGCACCGGTAGAAATGGAATAACACCAATTTTATATTTTAGAGTCTTTTTTTTCAAATAACCAATTTTTTTTTAAGGAGAAAGAACCAATTTATACTTTAGTTGAAAACAAAATTATGTGAGATATAATGTTGATTAGGTGGAAAGATGTCGATATAATGAAGAAGGGTGTGATAGGCTTATGCATATCTAGCCGATGCGATGGGAAAAGGCTAGAAGAAGATGGAAGGGAGGGAAGACAATAAAAAGATCTAGTGTATAGGGTCTATATTATAATATGTAAGCTTGATTAATCTAATGGCTCTCAATTGTTGTCCATAATGGTTCACCGGTGAGGGACTTAATTGAACCTCATGTTTTTTGTAAAACAACCACTGATATTTTATTGTAGAGATAGAAGTTGTTAAGTTAAATTCATTTTTACACAAGTTGGTTCTGTAAGCTGTGTTTTTCCTTCAACAGCTGGTCGATATCATTATATTTTGAGTTAAAAGCTCATGTTGCTCTCTTCAGTTGTCTCAGAATCAGAATACTATGAAATGCTGTTTCAGTTTTATAAGATATTTCGATAGCTTATTTCTGTGTAACATCTTTTCTTCAGGATTATTTTTATTAGTTATGGTAGTGGCAAAATTTCTTGGTTTTGTATTAACAAGGAAGTAAAGTAAAGTCTTGAAATAGGCCTAATGTCTGCGGCGCCTTATAGGGTGCGATAGTTGAGTATGTCGCACACTATTTCTCTCTTCTGTCTCCATCACCTGCTTCACAGGAACCTTACATTCTTTGTCGGAAATTCTCTCCCTAAAATCTTTGTTGGAAATTGTCTCCCTCATTTCGAAACAAAACCTCAACTTCAATTTCACTATCTTTGAAGATCATAACCCATCAAAGAGGAATTATGGGTCTCGTAGCTTATGACTGTAAATGTTTCTTAAAAAGATCCTTATTAGTCGTAAACCTATATTAACTATGTAAACAGAACATTTCAATTTCCATAGGTTCAAATTAATTCCATTTCAGGAAGAAGAAACCCGGTTATTCGTTCTCGTGATTTTCTGGGTTTTAAAATTGTTTCTGGGTTTTAAATTGTTGTCATCTTCCTAGTTAAAATCCCAAAGTCCCAAATTTCATCCCAACTGTGAGCATTTTTCCTCAAATGACAAAACTTGGTGACGAGAAACATGATGGATCCACCCCCTTCCTGTTGTTCGGCCACCCTTTTCCTATGACTAGTGACGACAACAATATCTTAATGTTCATTAAAATATCTTAAAAAAACTATTTTTGTTGATCTTCATAGTAATGTTTTTATAAAACTATATTATTCTTTTACTAAATTAAACTAGTAAGACACTCTTACATTGTGTACTGCATCCGATGGTGGGAATGATTTATTCCAGCTTAGTCCCTCCGTTTTTAAATATAAGTAAAAATGATTTTTTAAGTTCATTCAATTAATGATGCATGTGGTTCATAATATGGGAAAGAGAGAGGAAAAGAGAAGAGGAGAGAGAGAGAGAGAGAGAGAGAGAGAGAGAAGAGAGAACGGAGAAGGGATGAGAAAGAGATAGTAAACTTTTAAGAGAAAAACAATCCCAAAAAAATCTCATGTCTTCATAAAAGACTTTTCCTTATTAAAATTTCACTAGAAAATCCTACAAAATCCAATTTATTAAACAATCCATCGAAATCTGAATGATTTTGAATACCACAAGACTTTTTTCAAGTGATGAAAAGTCTTGATTGAATACCTCAAGACTTTTTTAAAATGACAAAGAGTCTTGATTGAATACTACAAGACTTTTTTTAAATTGCAAAGAGTCTTGATTGAATACCACAAGATTTTTTCATAATTAAAAAGTCTTTTAAAATCTCTTAGAATGCTAATCCAATACATCCCCCTTAATTTGTACCGGGTTTTGGATATTCAAAATGTATCATATACTTTTCTTTTATTAATATTCCGACCCGAACGGAACAGTTTTTACAAAACAAAATCCAAACGCATAGAAAAATATTTGATTTTTTGGGTATTACGTTTTTTTATCAATTTACGATTTTATTTTAGATTTGAACCCCGTCAAATATAGCTTGCAATTCATCAACCTTCATGTTTCTCATATCCTTTACTTCTATGGTGATAACCATGCGATCAAATTTTGGAGTAGGATTTTTCAAATCTTTTCCACTATATAGTTTGATATGGAAGAGTTTCTCCACAATTTTTCATGTTATTTGTTAGTTTAATTGTCTTTGTGAAAAATTCTGCAATGCTTTCCTTCTCCATCTAAAGATTCTCATATTGTGTGGAAAGTGCATGCAACATCACCTTCTTGACGGTGGAGGAGGGAGAGGGGGTCTTTGATTCTAATTTTGTGATTGGGATGGAAAAACAGAAAAAAAGGTTATTTTCTTAGTGAATATTTTTTTTTAGTATTTTGTTAGTATCAATGATAATTCTCTCAACCATATTTTGTTATTTTATTGATATGTGAAATGTGTTTATTAAAGTTTTTGAGTTAATTAATGATTTGATCCCTTAAGTTATTTGTTGGTTATATTTTAGTCTCATAAGTTATTAACGTTACAATTTGGTCCCTTTTAAGTCATCTTCCATCAACCAAATAAATCTCCACCGTCAAAACCGTTAAGCCAATGTCTAAGGTGGATACACATTGCAAGTTGTCACGTCGCCATTCACATGTACCTATTTAACGTTTTGACAAAAGATTGGCGGTAAGGATTTATTTGGCTAACACATACTAACTTAAGGGAGCAAATTGTAACGTTAATAACTTATGAGACCAAAATGTAACCAACAAATAACTTATGGGACCAAATCATTAATTAAGCCAAAGTTTTTTTTATTAAAATTTATAGTTACGAATATTTTGTTAGACTAAATATGTAAATAATTGTCATTTTTTCATTGGATTACCTACAAAATAAAAATTCATAGAAAGGTAGTTCTATTGCATCAAAAAAATAATCATAGGAATGTTGTTATATTGCATCAAATAGACTCTATGAGATAAAATCACATCAACATCATAAAACTTTTTTTTGGTACAATCATTAAACTTTATTTTAAACTTTATAATCTCTTTTCATTTAAAGACGCTTTAGATTTTTTTTTTATTGAACCTGGTTTTTAAAAAAATTATAACAGACAAGTACAATACTCTTTAAAGTTTATTTTTAAAGCTATAGTAAATTCTGTAGGGCTTGTTTGTTACGAATAATTTTTTTTTTTTGAAAGATAAAATAAAAATAATATTGAAATTCAATAATTTAGTGATTTCTTTAAAAAAATTATAAAATAATCATAATCTATTTTGTGTTTGTTTATCGTAGTAAAATCATTTTTTTTAAATAATTTATTTTGTTTAAATACATCAATATAAAAAGAATTTTTTGTTACAGAATCACATCAATCTTTTGAAAGTTATTTTCTCTCTCAGTTAAATAAGATCTTTTGTTAAAAAGACGCAAAAACGTAAATTTATGTTGAGATGTCAAAATATTAAGATGAAGTAAAATTGTGTTTTTACTGGTCGTTAACTTTCTTAATTAGAGAAAGATAATAAATTGTAAATTATTTTTAACTCTTTAGATATTTAGAAGTTGAATTATAGAAAAATTTGTTTTGATTGAGATTGAGATTAAGATTAAGTTTGTTTGTTATTCAAAAAAAGATTAAGTTAGTGTGTTTCATTGAATGATTTTGTTTAAGAGAAATGCCAGCAACACACATTAATTAGTTTTTAAGAGAGAAAAAATAGAGGGAGGTTGAAGCAAAAGACTTAGAATGATATAATTTTGATGACGTGCGAAAAAATTAAGAAAGGATAATTTTGTATTTTTAGTAGACATTAAATTTCATAATTAGAGAATATATTTATGTAGTTTGATTCTAGTTTTGCTTTGTTGTGAAGTATATGAGAGAGATAGAGAAAGATTTCTCTCAAACCCGAGTTTGATGAATATGTTTTGAATTCAATTGATGAATTTGGATGAATTTGTTGATGAAGGCGGAAAATTGACGTTGAAGAATTATTTTTTTTTGAGGAAATTTATGATGAAGATTTTTTTTAATTTTCTTTTATGTGTTTTAATTCAATTTTAATAACTTTTTGTTTTTTTAAATAATTGTTAATTAATAAAAAATGAAAGGTGGGAAAAAATAAATCAAAATGCCATTTAAGCATGCCACCTCATTAGTTAATATACGATCAGCGCGTCACCTAAGCATAATTACAACAGACAGATGTCATCAAGGTCCAAAATCAAAAAATCTTTAATTGAACAGGTTAAATTTCAAACTTTTTTCATTACATAGGTAAATCAAAATTCTCCCAAATAATAGGAGGAAAAAATTATTTAACCGAATAAAAAATAATAAACTATAAGTCATAAACTTAACTTATTTAAAACAATATCTAAACACATAATTACGAAACAAGTGATTTTTTTTTGGTTGTACAAACTTATAAGTTATAATTAGTTTATGGGTTTTGCTAACCAGTGCTCTGAGGGCATTGGTTAAAGATTTCGTTAATAGAAACTTTGTTTTAGAAATACAAGTTTTTTACTTTTTTCTTAGTAATAATTACACCACTTTTTTTTTTTATGCAAACTCACTTATTTTAATACTTTAACAATGTACCATATGCATTAATTATCATTCTTTTTTTTTGGGTCAAATAGTCTAGTGGCCGGAGCTCACACAATTAAATGTGGAGAAGTGGGATGTCCGGGGTTCAAACCCCAATCCCTGCATTTTCTCCTTGCTTTTTTTTTTTTTTTTTACAAAGGGATTCACCTTGGCTTGTTAACCTTGCCAATGAAACTTTTTTTATTTTTTTGACAAAGCCAAATAAACCTTAATATGTCAAAATTAAAACATTTTTTCTTATAAAATAAATAAAAACATAAAACATTTTTATTTATCCCATATTTTTTTGGCACAAAAGGGTTCAAATCCCTAAATTTTACATTACGCAGTGATCACTTCTTCTTCTTCTTCATGATCTTCGTCTCAACACTAACCCATTCTCCATCTCCACTAAACCCCCTTTCTTCAAAAGTTTCCATTTTTCGTGCTTCTCATGGAAAATAAACCCGAAACCGAACCTGGGTCTCGTTCAAACGACCATATGAACATGGAAAACATGAGCATTCAAGACTTGGTTTCAGTTCTGCGTACAGCGTTTCTGACAGAACAATTTGATAGCGTTGAAGAAGTTTTAGTGAGTAGATATGAGAAACTCCGAACAGAGAATCAACATCTTCAACAGAAGATTCAATCTGCAGAAGAATTGGGGAAGAGAGATGAATTGTGTGAGAGAGGGAAAAAAGCACAGAATAATTATGAAAAATTGTTGAAGGAAGTTAAGAAAACTAGTTTAGGGTTTAGAGAAACCATTGCTGAGTTAGAAAAGAAGAATAATAATTTGGAGTTGGAAGTTTCTGAGCTTAGAACAAGAATTGGTGTTTTGGAGAATGAGAAAAATGCATTTGGGGTGAAAATTAGTGAGATGGAGAAATCAATGAAGAAGATTAGTGAGGCTAGGGTTGATGCTGGGATTACTGCTGTTGAAGAAAAAGAGATTGGGAATGAGATTGTGGAGGCTGCTCCTTTGCAAAGAATTGAACCTCCCATGAAAAGGAGGAAGGGTGATCAAGGTGCATCATTAGGTATGAAAATTATGCATACATATTATTTGTATAATGATATAGATTTTTACAAAATGTTGCTTTATAAATAAATAGACTAAATATCCGAACTAATCCCTCACAATTTGTACGCTAGTCAATTTTGTTTATGACAAAAAATAATGCCGAAGTTAGTCTCTGACAAAATTATTATCCAAATTTATGTTGCATGATTACATATAGCACATTAGTCCCACGGATCCCCTGGTGAATGCATTCTCTGCGACATGTATGATTTAAAACATGTCTCTTAGGTGATAAGTAATATTGTTAGCAACTAATGAGTCGAATTTAAGTGAAATTTAATGGAGGGACTAATGTGTTCCCTGTATATGATTGTTAGGGACTAATTTGGGTACTATATTTTGTCAGAGACTAAATTGGGCGAGCCCAAATGTCAGGGGTTAATTTGGGTATTTATGTTATAAATATTGAATTCAATACAAATGATAGGATTAATGCTTTGGTAGATTCTAGGTAGTTTAGTCCGAGAATGTGATTTTCCTGCTGTATAAAGACAAGGTGTAGGGAACTGTGAGCCATGAATGTTGACTACTAAGAATGTTTTTATTTCGACAAAAATAATTTACTTCGACAAAAATAATTTACTTCATGGGCTATAGCTGTACCATGAATTCATATTTCAAATTGAGTCGAATGATAGTGTGTTGGTGTTAAAACTCTTCCTCTCAACTTCTCTCTGCTGTGGGTATGCGTGTGTAATTATGTCTTATTGAAATCAATGGTCCAATTTGTTCAACTGGTGACTGAAGTTGAACTAGATATCATGAAAATAACATCACTCATCATCGAATTAGAAACTGTAATCTGACATAAATTAAGAACATAAACTCATTTAGCATTAGGTTGTTATGGTCCTTCCTTATGCAAGAGAGCTTTTAATCATAATTAAATCCTTAATTACAAATTATAACTTACAAAGCTCTAATAGAGGAGATGAAAACACAAACTCATGAAATTAACTAATACTCTCTCCGTCCCGTAATAACTGAGCCATTTGTAAAAAAATATTGTCCCAGGAATCTTGACCCATTTCAGTTTTCAATACAACATTAACTACTTTTTTCCAATTATAACTCTAATTAATACTACTTTCACCACTCCCAATTCAATATATTCTACTTTACATTTATGATAAAGAATAATGCACCAATACTTGCCAAAGACACTCAAAACCATTTTTCTCTCTCTTTCATTTATACACTTTTCTTAATCTGTGTGAAAAGCTAAACTAGCTCAGTTAAATTGGGACGGAGGGAGTATATAAGAGATTCAAATCAAATATATAGAGTATACATTTATATGCAGCCATCCCCAACAGTTACCATTAAGGAACCATCTTTGTGTTACCAAAAAGTAAGCATCTTTGTGTTCTTGTTCCTTTTATAATCTAAACTAAAAAAACATTGTTTTCTCTACTTTTCTTGTTAATCCAATCAATGTTGTTGTCCTGTTTAATTCATGTGTTGATTGCTTGAATATGAAAACCCATGCTTCTCTAGTCTAGAAATAGTCATTGATGCTCTATACTCATTTGGATTTTATGTTCTTAATGCTTGTTCTTATTTAAGGTTACCTTAGAAATCAATGATTTAATTAATATTAAGGAATTACTATTTCAATAGGAATTGAAAATTCAATAACCAATTCGGAAGATGAAATCATGTTAATTTCCTATCAATTTATGTAAGGTTGAAATCAATAACCATTCCTATCCTAGAGGAGTTGTCATACTCAAGCATTCATACATTTACCCTAGAGGACAGATTCTAGACCAATTGTGTCATGAATCTTGATTAAGATGTCAAGGGTTGGAAGGTACACACAAGAAGGCTCAAGAAAGTGCTTGAAGGTGCACTTGAATGGGAACGGTTATTAAAGGTTAATAAGAGAAGAGAGGGTGTTAGTGATTATTCTCTTTTTCAGCAATAAGCTTAGGGAAGAAATATGTCATGTTGTTTGCTTCCCCTCCACCAGTTGTCTGGAACACAGCTACTATGCTACCACCTAGTACTAGAGACCGTAAAAACCAATATGCTGTTTGTATTGATTTCACATTAGACCCTAACTCGAAAAAGACAACCATATGCAACTATCGCAGTAAGAATTCACGTATAATTGGGCGACAAGTTTGATGGCAGCGCATTATAAGATTTGCTAGAATAACCTGAATAACAAATCTAACAAGAGGTAGAGAGGAGTAGAGAGCTTGAACATGCAAGCTTCAAGTTTGCGAAAAGAGATTTACCTTGTCATTTTTGACAGCTTTTGATTAACACCAACACATTGTATTAATTACTTTGTTTTCTCTGTAATTGTTAACAGTCTCTTATTCTATTAGGTTATGAACTGATACATTTACTCAATTTTTAATGTTATTGTATTATAGAAGAGAGCTCACAAGTGGAGAACAATGGCTATGCTACACCTAACATGGGATGTGTACATTTGTTGGTGCATTTTGATGGAGAAAGAAGTACACTTTTGTTGAAAGTTGATCCTGATCGGTACTCTTATTTGGATTTGGTTGATGACATTAGTGGATTGGCTAACAATGATGGACTCAATAATGGAGGTTTGTCTTTTGCTATTTCTTTCTGTCATCCCACTAGTAAGTCAACAATTCCCATCAAAACTGATAGTCATGTTCTTGAGATGTTCAAGCTTTATAACATGTGTAGTTGTATCCATGTTTATACAACATTACTTAATCACGCGGGTGATGAAGTTGTTAGTCAAGTCCCTGCATTACTTAGTGAGTTTGATGATGAATGGAGAGTGAGTGGTGAGCCTCCTCAAAATGAAAGTGATGAAATTCTCTCAGGTTCTAGTTACATAGATAAAGAAAAAAGGGATAATGAGATTAATATTGATGAGCATAGTGATTATGAAGAAAAACATGATCTTATTGCTTCTGAAAATTCTGCCGAAGATAAAGTGTCAATTTATTCTAATAGAGGTATCAAAGGAAAAATATCTGCTCATGAATTTGAAGGGAAAGTGAAACTAGAAGTTGGTCTATTGTTTGGTGATGTGAATGAGTTTAGAACTGCTCTTAGAGATTTTGTTATTCAAGAGGGATTTGAGATTAAGAGGATAAAAAACGAAAAGGCAAGAGTAACTGCTAGATGTGCTGCAGATGGTTGTTGTTGGCGTATTCATGCATCTCCTGCACCAGATGGGATAACATATAAGATTAAGTCCTACAACCCAGGTCATTCTTGTACACCAACAACAAAGAACTCAAATGCCACATCTACTTGGATTGCAAGGAAGTTAGAAAGCAAGTTAAAGGCTGATCCAAATATGAGTTATGCTGGTATGAAACAAGAGCTGTTGGATAACTATGGCATAGAACCAAGTAATGTAGGTCAACTTTATCGTGCAAGAAAAAAGGTGAGACAAACACAGTTAGGTGCGGGAACTGTAAGGAGTTTGGACATAACATACTAGGATGTCAGAGAGATAAAACTAAGATACAGGTACGAGTACATATTTAATTATTTACCACACATTGACGACATGAATTCTAAAATGTTTGTTATATTTGCAGGAAAAGCTAAACATGCGATGTGGCTCGGATGAGAATGCAGCTTGTTCTAGACAAGTCACTCAAAGTATATAGCTATGGCTCTGATGGAAATGATGTTTAGTGGTTTATTTTGGAGGATTCTGGAAATATTTAGTTTTTTTTTTATAGCTTTTGTCATTAATAGCTACTTTTTATTTTTTTTTATTTTTACAATAGTATTTTGGAGCTATTGTCTTATTTAGATACAAGTATTTTGTAGAGCTTATTGGTTTATATACTTTGGGAGGCTTATTAATTGGTATGCAGTTAGTTGCTCAAATTCCTTTGGTTTATACTAGCTTCACTCACTTTGCTGTTATTTAGTTCTAAAATAGCAATTGTTGATTTTGTTGTCATGTGAATTTGAAGAAATATTTTGAGCGCCAAATTGATCATATCATATGGCAAATTATATATGTATGTGTGAAAGGGTCTAAAGTCACTAAATTGAAAGGCATGTAATTGTCCTAAAATGAGCAACATTTGGATGTGATGTTTTGCTGTTCTAAAAATCAACAAGCAAAGTAAATTACTTGTAAATTGTAAGCCATATATTAAAAATTAATTGTGAAGATCCATACTGAGTTGGTTTACTCTTATCTCTTGGATGAATAATCTATATTCTATACCACGATGCTATATTTCGTTCAAACATATCACATTATTTCTCTAAAATATGAAAATAATCTACTGCCACGTTTTTTGGAAAAAAAATAAATTACATAGCCGTATTGCCAAATTTAAATGTTAACGGAGATTAAAAGAGAAATAAACAATGTCAATGGATCCGAGAATCAACCCTAAAGTCTAGCCAGCCGAATTTTTAAATATCTGTTGTGTTTTTATCATCATTGTTTATTTGCAACCAAGGTTTGCAATTTCCATGAAATTAAGAGATTTTTGTTAGTAATTTTTGTCCATTTGTTGTGTATATATTTTAAGTAATTGGTGTTTATTTTATTGTCTTTTTTTGGTTCACAGTAACATCATAAAAGAGCTCAAATGGAGCATGAAATCTACTTGCCGTGAAGAAATTATGTGATGCTCTACTTTTCTTTGGGTTCAAATATGCTAGAATTAGTTACATCTCCTTTCACCTGTTTGATCAAATGCCTCATTGAAATAATACATTAATGAGCCTCTTGATTCTTCTACGCCTCAAGAAGCAGTTCGGTGATGATTTGGTTCCGCCGTTGAGGAAATTGTTAGGAGTGCTTATCATATGATATCAGATCATTCAATGTGAAATTGAGAGCAACTACATAGTTTATTTTTCTTTGATTTTGACTTTGTCTGGTATAACCTTCAATATCAGTATGATTTCAAGTTTTTGTTGATTTCTGATTTTATTAACCCTATTTTGAGAATAAATACTTTGGAGTGAATGCGAAATCTGATTTTTTTAGCTTGACTATTGTTTTTTTTTTCTTTTCTGACTCTATATAGATAGAAGCAAACAATAAAGAATGTACACTAATTGCACCAAAGCTGTCAACGAAATGAAAATTATTTGCATAGTCCAATCAGTTAAATCTTAATTTTCCATCACGACGCAAACAGATGTTATAGTCAACAATATGACTTAAATTCTATACATAAAAAAGAATAAATCAACGTTTGACATGCAGTTGCTGACATTAGGTTCACAGTGTTTTTGTTAGATAAAAAAAGGATTCATTAGATGATGGTTATGGACATTTTTAGCTTTCTATAGCATAGTTTGATGTTTGATTTCAAGATATATTAGTAAGATGATTTAATAGGGGTGCAATTAGCCGTTACAGATTGGAATGAGTTTGTGGAAACAACTTATAATAGCTTCAGACAGTTCAATACATCAGCCACTCACACATTGAATATGAGTATATACAAGGCAATTTTCAGGTGATTTCTTACCTTATCTTAACATGATAATGATGCCTAACTTGTGTGTCTGTATTGAATGGCGTGTAAAAAAGCTTATGAGGGTGTCGTGGGTTGTGCAGTTTACTCACGGAGAGACTACTCAACATATCACGTATATGTAGTTACAATAAGATTTTGATAGGTTTGATTTTGACTATTGTGAGGATTACTTATGTGTTTGATAGAGTTTGAATGTTAACGTTGTTTGAACTGCCATGTTGCAGCTTTGGAGACTTGGAAGCCTATATTAACAACTTCAAATGCATATCTTGATGTTTTTAGTTGAATGTCTATGTTGCACTTTCCATTTTTTTATTCAATAGATGATCTTTACTTGAGAATACATTAACTCATTTTCAGTAGTTATGTGTCAATCTGTCATTTTAAATAGGTCCCTGATCAAATGTTTAATGTGATGCCTTTGATCAAATTTTAATCTATATCTATTAATCTTCCGACGTCGATCATTTTTGCGTTATTCTATTTGCCTCATCTTTCTCATTCCTTTTGTATTTTCAATTTTTCTTAATTGATTTTCTATGCAATTCCCTACTCTAAGCTATGCTGATATCTATCAGGTAGAGATTTTGTGTTTTGTTATAGCTGAAATCATGATTTTTGGTTGATGTTATTTTTCATGGTAACGCAGGTGGCTGTTGTTGTTGAGTTTAATAGTGGAACTGAATTTCCTTTCCACCCCAGGAGGGAGGTATGTTTGGCCACTACTATCGGTTTCTCTTTATTGATTTTACATGATTTTTTTTAACACAATGGTTCTGGAACACAACTCTTTTATATGCTCCCTTTTTAGTTTTGTAATAATTTTTAACCCCAATTAGAAGGTTGAGCAAAAATTGATCCACCAGATACAAATAATATAAGTTTTGTTAGCCGATTTAAGTACATGTTAGTAGTACTAATTGGTCTGCTATACTTTTCATATGTGAGTCTGAAAATGATGTAAGGCTGACTTATTTTGTAGTTTCTTGGAGATTTGCTGATTTTGTATGCTTTCATCTGTAATATGGTTTAAATTTCTTCATGAAAGCACATACATATGTATCTAATATAAATGTGCCATGTTGGTAGTTATTTTAACCACACCCATTTTTCTTTATTTCTGGCTTCATAATTCAATGGCAACATGTTTTCTTTCTTCCTTAATTTTAGCGTGTGCAACAAATGTCAATGCTTTTGTTTTTTTATTGTGTTTCAATTCTGCGGAACTTATTTTAAAATGAAATTGGTTGTCATACCTTAAATTTTGTGTGAATGCATATTAATCGTGATGTACGACATGAGCTATGTATTATAGTATTCTTTGATATTATCTTGCAGATGCTTTGGTTGGAGCCTAAACCAAGACCAAGTCATTTTGATGTTAAAGAGAATTGTGTCTTGCTTGTATATTTTAATCAAGCCGGGTACTGCCACTGAACTGGGGATTCTACATGTTATAAACAACCTTTTGCATCTTCTCTTCTTATCCCTTACTCCTTAAAGTTATTAGGTTTGCAAACACTTAACCCTAAAAATTTCCCTCTATTTCTAATGCATTAATTACTAATGAGAGCAACCCTAAATTTTTCCCTCCCATCCTATTTGAAATTTGAATTTTGGTGGAACTTAGTGGAGTTTGTATTGTTAACTGGGTCATTGTGGCTTTATGTTTTACATGCAGAGTTATTTTCAAATTTCCATGCTTGGTATTGTAAAATATTTAATTGTGTTTAATAACAGAGAGAAATTAAGTGAAGTTTCTAATTTCCATGAAGTTGAATTGAAACCATGTAGAACAATTTTGTCAAGGAAAATTTTATAAGCCATCAATTTAGTTTCTAATTATCACTCATCAATTTTGATCCTAAACTATATCAATATATGAATTTCTATTTTGAGATTATTTAATTTCAAAAGCTTTATTGAGTTTCTCTGATATTAGAGATTATTTACTAATGAACTACAATTTATTATCTTACTGTTTCATATTTATCATAACTGTAATTTTAGTTGAACCTGACTGCAGATGGTCATTCTCCCCTGTTTTTACCATTATGCCACACAAGTTTTGGTTGAACTGATTTCGCTTTTAAAATACATATATTCATGACACTAATCTTTAATTAATTACACCTTATTAGCAAACCTCTAAAACCGCACCCTCCACTTCTTATCCCAACTTTTCCACTTCTCATAAATATTAATATTCTCTTACACTTATAATTTTTGGTTCTTAAATATTGTTTCAAACAATTATTTCTATGAATTAAAATTACATAATTAAATAGTTATTCCAGCTCATAAGACCCGTGCGGCGCACGGGTCATCAATCTAGTATATATAAATGTTAAATAGTTCTGAAAAGTTTGCCCTAATCCTAATCCCGCCTTTTTTGGTGGTTCTGAGTAATTTTTATGAAAAAAAGAGTTTGCAAGGAATCGAACCAGGTACCATATGCTTACAGTTTATAACTATAACCA
>Ga0315915_1003573_pt1 | contig 19681 bp, 14 predicted proteins | sample MpolbnodulesMG_FD_207738 | JGI IMG/M metagenome (GOLD analysis project Ga0315915, IMG submission 207738) | Medicago polymorpha root nodule microbial communities from Los Angeles, California, United States - branched nodules | ecosystem: Host-associated > Plants > Roots > Nodule | place: USA... | reverse complement strand
TGGTTTGATAATCGATGTTATAATAATGAATATTTACAAGTTTAATTAAAATTCAAAACAACATGAAAATCAGAATGTAGTTAAACCAAACTTTTAACAAAAATTGTTGGTGATGTATATTATAAGTCATTGATCCTCAAAAACTAAAGACTAAAACATGAAATAGATCAAAACATATAAGTATATAGTTGAATGCCACATAAACAAAACCAAAATCATTCAAACATTGTTTAACACCATACTAAACACATGATCTCAACTGTATTAATCAACAATTGGTCGCCAGCTCATCACATCACATCACACAAGAAGAACAACATCAGAGCCATAATCTACTTAATCTTCTTCTTTGGCCTCAACTGCAAGATGAAGTATGGTAAACAACATTACATTTCAGTACTGCATCGATTTAGGCAACAATTCGCACACTATAAAAACTAAAAATAGAGTGGAAATCAGTCACACCTGATTACTGTGACCACACTTCTTTTTCCTGCAGTTCACAGCCCTTGGATGCAGACGAGCATAGCAGCTAACAAAACAAAAATGGAAAAGGGAAAAAGAGGACCCATCCTCAAAAATAAAAGAAGCCCCACTGTCAATGTTGTTTGTGTAAAGACCGCACCGTCATAGCTCACTCCAATTTCTAGTATGTAAAAACTATATCTCACCAGTTGAACACTTGGACTCATCTAGAGTTTATGAGAATTTTAAATCTTGGTGCTTCAAAAAATCACATTTGATGAAATATTTATGGTATGCAGTTTCAAAAGTATCTATACATTTATAGGTTAATCTAGTTTTTCAGGTGATGGCAGTTGCCATGAAACCATCATGGTGAGATGGAGTGAATGTGTTCCGTGGTCCACACAAAAAAAAACATTATTTAGAAGAGAGAAATTGAATTATTAAGCTAAATAATGATAATATAAGTCGGTTCAATGAGTAGTTACAACATTTGTGACAAAATTGTGATACGTATTGTCGCGAAATTAAGCATTTCTCTTTAAAAAATGCAATTACAAAAGTGTAGAGATGTGACAAACTAGTGAATTTTCAAACATTGAAAATCAAAGTAAAACTAGTTTAAATTAAAGGTAAAAATTAATGATATTTGAGTCAATTAAATAAACCTTCAAACCAAATAATTCAGAAAACAGAAATCCTAAAAATTAATCATGTTGAAGTCATTTAAACAACTAACCTAAAACTATAAATCCTAGCCCGATAAAAAAATATGAAAGAAAAATAAAATTGACAGCTGTGGGATTTGAACCCACGCCCTTTCGGACCAGAGCCTAAATCTGGCGCCTTAGACCACTCGGCCAAACTGTCTTATTCTTGATAAATTTAGCATTATAATGTACTTGTACTTGTATACCTTTGACTATCCAAAAAGAAAGGAGAAAAAAGCATTGTTAATCTTAAAGAATAATATCAAGAATGATGCTGGCTGCTTCTAAATTAATTCACTTATAGAAATGTATCATTTGTTCTTAGGTCTTGTTCAAAATAAATAAATATTTGTGCTTAGGTCCTTGAATAATTGGTTGGAGTAAGCTAAAGCTTCTTCTATACATGCATTTGCATTTATTTGATCCTTCTGATTGAATAAAAGTTTATTTAACATGTACTTTTGGCTCCATTTTTGCTATCACTTGTTGGGATCTTTAGATTTCTAGGAATAATGAGGTGTTTAACGACAAAAATAATGGCATAAGTGGCGGATCGTCAACTTCTTCAACTCCACAAACTCAGTTATTATTTCCCCGTTTAGTTCAGTCAATATCGCGAAAATGGTTGTTCTCTGGGTATAACAAAGAGAGTGTTGTTTTGGTGGTTTGTTAGATAATCATGCAGGTGAATGTATTGTTGGGTTTGCTAGTTCTTGTGGCATTCATTGCCTTCAATGAGTTTGCAGAACTCATTGCAATTTTGAAAGGTCTTGAGATGGCTTGTTGTGAAGGTTGTAGGAATGTGGTTGTTCAATCTAATTCATTCATCTCTACTTAGTTTATTTTGGATTATTCTCTTATTTTTCATTCTCATGTTCCTTGTCTTCGTTGCATTCACAAGTATGTTGACTGGTCATGGTCAAATTCTATCATGCATGCCTTAAAGTAGAGTAATTTTGTATTGATTGCTATGCTACAATGAGTCGAATTTTGGTGTCATTGCGACTCAATTGTAGTTTTCTTTGTTGCTTTTTTTTTCTCTTTATCAAAATAAGAATAGATTCATTTTAATCTCTTACAATTTTCTTACAGACTAATTCAGACACCAAATTAGTTCATGGGAGACTAACTTGTCCCCCGTATAGAAATGTGAACGACTAATTTGGTGTTATTTTTTGTCTTAGAAATGAATCTTTAATCTAAAAATAAAAAATAAAATCCACAGCGGGTGGGGAGGAAGAGTTTTTTTTTCTAGAATTGGGGTGAAAGAGTATTAAGGAATGTATTAAAAGTATGACATTATATTCAGTGTCAATATGGAACTAGGACAAAGAATTCTGGCAGGATAGAATGTTACAAGCTTTTTAGCCTAATTCCTTATTCATATTTATTTTGTTTAAAAATAAATTAATACTAAATTTTGAGGTGGACTTTTTTAAATACATTCCAGAGCAACAAAATGCAAGCCTTTCAAATTCTAAACATGTAAAGAATTAGTCAAATGGATCAATTCTCAGATCATGCTCGCTTGCCATCTTCATCCCAGTGCAAAGGCAGGTTGGACACATAACCTAAACAAAAAACACATATGACGATTAGTTTATCGACTACTAATCGCAATCAAAATTAAACAGTTGCATATATCGGCAAGAATTAGGGTTGCATACCTTTCCAGCACCAGAGCAATTTGGACACCTTGTCGTTGTAGGAACCTGCAGGGGTCTAACAGAAGTACCAGATGCCGAAATCGGATTAATGTTCAAACATACACCACTTGAGGAACACCGAGCGCAAGCCAAGTAACCTGTCCATAAAATTAAAGTTTTATAAGACACAATTCTAGAAAGAATAGAAAGGAATGAAACAAGAAATACGTCTGAAATGAACCAGTTCAACTTCGGTGTAGAAACATACCAGTTCCAAGGCAATACTTGCACCTTGTTTTCTCTTGTTGCTCAACATTATTAGCCTCAATTAACATCAGTACTGAAATCACACCAACTGCTCCACCCGAAAAGGATGCCACAATTGGGTCAACTTGACTGGATTCATGAACCAAACAAATTGTGATCAGGCATTGATCAAGTAAATATGTTGTTCATCAACACAACTATTTCTTTCTAATCGACGGAATCTACCAACTGATCAAGTAAAGAATAGCATACCTTAGTTGCAAAGGCAAATGCAAGCTTCTAATGAAATCCTCATATGAGGTGCCACCTATACCCAATTTCAGCTCCAGCTGCCATTAAAATAATGATTCAATATTTGAAATGAATGTATATCATGGTCAAGATCGACAAATATAACGCTTATGAAAACTATCAAAGTGACAAAAAATACTTTTATGAGACCACTTAAAAGGTAATTGTGAGTGAATTGGCAAGCTCAATGTTTTTCAATGCCTCACTCTTAAGATTTCTCTATTTATCGATCATTTCATCTAAAGTCAGTTTCATAAATCAGACCCCAAAGGCGTACTTTCCAATATTGGAACGATTGTGCAAAGATTCAGAACAATTAAGAATATAAAATTCAATTTCTTTATCCACTTTTTATTAACTGAACCCCTTTACAAAAGAGATAAAACAAATGAATAAGAAACAAAATTCATCAAGAATCAAAATATTTTTTATTCTTTATTTTTTGTTTGTATGGAATACATCAATATTCATGTATTAAGGAGGCCCCAGGGTTCGACTCCTACGGCTTAAAGTTTTACAAACTTCCTATACTTTATGTACTATTAGTTATAGCAAAGAAAGAGCATATAGGGCAGTTGAGAAACGCTTCATCTTTTATCATTTGCTCTTAGACAGGAAGTATCCTAAATTCAAGTTAGCAGATATAATCCTTATACTAAACTTGCACCCCAAAATTTAAATTGTCACAATTTATATCTTTCAATCACTTTCCTTTATCCATTCTTCTCATTTAAGATGAAAAGGAACATATTTATGCAGCATATAGATGATTCTCATGCAAAAAAGACGTAACCTTTTTATATAAAATCCAAAAGGGTAGAAATCAACACTTTCAAATTAACTTCAGCGGGGAAAGAGAGTAGAATTAAAATCAGTAGCAAACTATAATAGGATGCACAATCCATAAAAGTATGAATTAACATGGTAAAGTAAGAATTTAACTCAAAGATCAATTGTGAAATGCCAGAATCTAAGCCAGATTTAAACTTAACATAGTGATCCATTGTACAGAGTAACAAAGGATGTCAGATTCCTATGACAAATAGAGACAATAATAGGATGCATTAATAGACACTCGTGTAATTTAGGTTGATATTTGGCATAGATTAAAAAAGAAAAAGAAAAAAAATAATATTACCGTTGGTGCAATAAGCCCGCCAAATACAATTATTGCAGATATGAATGATGCTCCTGTCAGATAAAGCTTCTTCAAAGTGTTGGGCGTCTACTTCAATACGAAAGCACATAATTAGGTAAGATAAAAAAAAATGCCAAATGCTCTTATTTCAAGTACATCAAGCATTCAATAGACGAGAAACAAAAGGTTGTTGTTAGAAATGACTCAAAAAAGAAAAGATGTTCAACATAAGCTATTTTACAAAATTTCTTCAATAATTAAATTATCATATTCATGTGCATAGGCATAAGCTTTACTTGTAGAAATCGGTATGACTTGTGGAACTTGTTCCTTTCCAATCCATAGAAGGATGGTTCAGTCAACTACTCAACATCTATAGCCCAAGCAAAACAAGATTTTGAAACTCACCACATGAGGAAGAAAAGGAATAGATGATGGAATTTCCGGCATTTCATTTGCATCTTCCTCTCCCTCTTCACTGAAAGCTCTTTGTATACTTCTTAGGCGCTGCTGCACACGCAATCTCCTTACCTGCCATACTCATTTCTCATTACTCATTATCAAAAGTGTGTTGCTCACTTACTATAAGATATATACCGCTTGTTTCGATTGACTTACTTGAGCTTATTTAAAGATATAAACACTTGTGAGACTATTTTGAATAACTTATGAAAATAGTTTATGCCATATCCATAAATGTCATAAACTATTTTCAGCTTATTTCGTAAGTACTCCAGGATAGCTTACAAAACAACTTCTAACTTATTTAAAAACATTTCAATTTTACCTTATTTTTTGTTATAGAACTAGCTTATACATAAGCACTTATATGATAAGATACATGTTTATGCTATAAGCGCTTAATTAAGTTGTTTATATATCAGAACCATAATATGAATGAAAATTGACAATATTTAATGAACTATGGTCAATATAAAGTATAAACTAACCTCTTCCATAAGAAGAAAGATTTTGTTGCGTCTACTCTTTATATTATCTTGAATTTCCTGCACCTGCATCTGAACAAAATCCTGAACCGTCTCTGGCCCTTCAATGATGCAAAAGTTGCTGATAAAAAAGAATACATATTTTATTTATTAAACCAGTTGCAAAGTTACAATTTTGAATGAAATTAAAGACACCCAATAAGCAAAAAAAAAACTAACTTTGGTGTGATTTCATTGGAGCCTGCATCCTGTGGAGAAGAGCACGCAACTATCCTTGACTTCAACTGCAAGAGGGTACCTTTGGAAAAAGAAAATTGGTTGGTTTTTGCTTTAAAAATGGAGTTTTTGGAAAGTGAAGGGAAAGGTAGAATTGTGGAGGAAGGAGAGAAAGTATTCATTGGTTTTGCTTAGAATTTTTGAGGTCATAGAATCATTGTATTGTGAATGGAATTAGCTATGAATGGTGGAAAGTGGGAAAGTGATACCGAACAACAGAACAGACAATAGCAGCTAAGGATGATATGTCGCACATGAACAATGAATACATCAAAATTATACTTTTTTATAGATAGTGTCCATATTTGCCATCCTTCTTCATTTTACTCACTAACATATAGTTCTATATTTATAAAAATATATTATTTTATTAATAAATTCTTATTTTTTGAGGAATATATTTTATTAATATTCTTATAAAAAAAATTAAATGTATAGTAATATCTACATAATAATATTCCTCTAGAATGAATTAGGTCAAATACTTTGAGTTCTTTAAGTTAGATATTTGTAACGAGTTAGTCATTTAAATTTTTCTTTTTTGTAATAAATTGATTTTAAGTCATAAAATATTTCACCATTATCCTTTTTCATCAAACACTAAGGTAAAAAAATGTTTATGTTGACATTTAATGTTAAGTTGGTAGGTTAAGATTAATTGCTCTTAAAACTAGGGTTCATAGGTTTAAGGTCAGCCATGTGCAAGTGCAACTAGGCCCTTGACACATGGCCTCAAATTTAGAGGGCTACAAAATTTGAAAAAAAAAGTATAGAAAATAATAAATAAAATTGTATCTATGGTCAAAATTCATTACTAAATGTCCTTTTTTCGTATTTAAAAGTCCATAAGACAGCAATTTTTCTGTTATTTATGCATTGTCCATAAGTAAATATTCATTTGTCTGTAGGTAAAAGTCATGTTTGAACCATTGCTCATATATATTTTTTTATTTTTACAAAAGCATTGCTCATATACTTAACTACCACTTCGTTGTCTATCATCGTAAAATGGTGTTAGATTTTTTTTTTTCCAATTATTTTTAAATGAAAAATTGTCAAGCGGTTAATTACTCCATGGCCTTTTGTAGAGGATACTCCATGACTTTTATTATTTTAATATAAAAATAAAAATATGGTTATAAAAAAGAAAATAAATAAATTTTTGATAAATTCTTTTTTTTTAGAGAAAATTTTTGGTAAATTCTTAGACACCCTAAAGTTTGGTTGAGTATCAATATCCTGGGGCAAAATTCATATAATTTTTTTATTTCTAAATGAATAAATACCAAAAGATAATATGACATTGAATAATTGAATGATTTGTACATGTCAAACCAGACTCCAAGATACCATTGTGTTCAAAATAAATGGATGGACAATTAAAATTCAAAACAACAAAAATATTTATATGCATTAATTACAACAAAAACATTTCAACTTTTAAAAAACATAGTCATATATATTTCTATAATTTTATTCCCAAGAATCTACGATTATAGCTTGAAACAAATGCATTTTAAGAAAATTTCAAAAAAAAAAGTAGTTCTATTTATAAGAAAATATCACAACTTTTAAGGCGTAATTGTTACTTAAAATACTTATATACCCTTCATTTAATATTTCATTTTTTGATATTAGTGGATATGTTTAATTCTCCACAATTTTTATGATGGTATATTTATATTTGTAAAAGTATACCCTCATAAATTTATTGTTAATTTCTTTCGGAAGAATGCTAACAACACACATTTTAACACACACTCTCTTTGATTGGTTAAAATTCACATGGGTCCCACCAAATCACGTGGGTCCCCTACAAATTTAATGGGTCCCATGTGATTTTTAACCAATCCAAGATAGTGTGTTGAAAAGTGTGTGTTAAAACGTGTGTTGCTAGCATTTTTCTTTCTTTCGAAGCCGTGGTGAGTTAAACATAATCGAGTTGGGTCGAGTAACCCATCAATTGAAATCGGAACACAACACAAGTCCGCAAAGGAAATGTTTTAGGGTTTTGCTTGCTGCGCCTATATATATATATATATATATATATATATATATATATAACACTATGCTTTCTGTCTGTTTTCAACATTGTAAGGTTTAGGGTTTTGCCGCAGTGATTCTAACTGAGATGATTTTTGTGTTGTCGTTAGCTTCCGGAACAAGTTGTTGAGCACCAACAGATTTATGTGTAAATAATTTGTTCTGGTAGATGAAGTCACTCAAACATTGCTCTCAAACCATTCCATGTACCTAAATTAGAGCACGTTGCAACCCCAGGCTTCTCTGAAATTTGGATGAAGTGAAAGCCCCATTGCATGTGCAAAATCGATGCCATTCGTGTTGCAGTTCATCTCGATAATTCCACAATTCATCTGTGTCAAAGTAATGGCTACATCGTTCAATAACAATTAATTGCCTATGATGATATAATCCAACTTGTTTGAGGTGTTGTGGAGCCAAGCCCCTGTTTTCAGGGAGAACCTACTTGGTGAAGCTTCATTCATATGACATCAATGGATTTAACTGAGGCAAATATTTACATTCGCAACTTCATTTTCTAAATATTTCTAACTATAATGTAGTGTCATGACATAGAGTGAAGTAGTATTGCTGTAATTTTAAAATTAGTATTGAAAAATATAGCATTGAATTTAGAAATTTGTATTCTTGTGTGTAATATTAAAAAGAAAATTATTCCATAAACAAACTGATTGGTCAATTTCTTAGTTTGAGATGCACCTCAAAGGTGGACTTATACGGTTGTCGATCGAGGAAGAACTATCTCTAAAAACTCAAATTTAGAAAGATGTATTCTTCTTTTATTATCTCACTGTTGTTAAAGGTAATTGGAGGCAGTGTTCAATGAATGTTTATAAATAACACCAAGTGATCAAGTTGCAGGAAGCTAACAGAGACATGAATTAATTCAATTTTTCAATCCACAACTAAAGTTATCATTGATTTCTTTTGATTTTTGCTTATTCTTATACATACCTATACTATGCTGAAAATTTTCTGCATTTTGTAGCATAATCATGCAGAAAATCTAGACTGTAGATCTCTATATAAGTAGTCCATTTTTATTTTTATTTTTTGACAAATATAAGTAGTCCATTTAAGTGTCTAAATCTACGCAAAACACATGTCTTTCAAATTATTTGAAAGGAAAACAATTAGAACATTAGACTTGATTCTCATGATATGTCATTACTTTATCTCTTGCAGGTATGGGAAAGCTCACAAATGAGGCATATTTGACTCAAGGCTAGCCAAGAATAACATGGTTATGGGAAAAATGATAACATAGGATGATAACATGAGTTATTTACTTCTGTTAATATACAGGGGATGTAGGTTGGCCATCATTAATAGTTAATGTTGTTTTAATAATGGTTTTTACGTGAGTGATCTACTGTACATTGATTTTTGCATTGTCTTCATAACAATAACAATAATTTTTTTTAAGGATCGCTAGCCACACACATTCTAACACACACTTTTCAACACACTCTCTTTTTGATTGGTTAAAATTCACATGGGTCCCACCAAATCATGTGGGTCCCATATAAATTTGGTGGGTTCAATGTGAATTTTAACCGATCAAAGATAGTGTGTGTTAATATATTAAATGTGGTCAAGAGAGAAGTGTTTCTTAACTTTATGATAACTAAGAACATCTACATTCATACCACCTATATGAATGGTATAAATGGATCCCACCTAATACTATATATTATTTTACACTTCCTACCACTCATCTAAAACTTTAAAGTGGGTCTCACAAAACCCACAAAATAAAACTCAAAGCAATTTCTGACATTTTCATACCGGAAATAAAATAGTCCATTACTCTGAGATACTAATTTATCCTTTGTCGGTTGAGCTTGAGTTTTTTTATTACCACAAGATTGTGCTATGCATACTCCCTTATTTTGCTCTCTTCTCTCTTTTTCATCTTTATTGATTGCACTTCTATCATCCCAAAACATCACGTACTTTTAGAAATGACCCAAAATTTACATGTACTAAACATCCAATTTAACGCTTGGACTATCCATGAAACTTGTGAAAATTTGTCTTAAATTTCCAATTTCCAACAAGATAACTTTCATTCTAATGCCACATATACAACATGCTCAAAATACAAAGACTGTTTTAGGAGTTGCTATCTACAAATTATATCCAATCATGACTCACTTGTAGTAAGTATATCTACATCGAATTTAGACTTCATTTAGGATAGTGTTCACTGTTCACTTTTCAGCTGAAAAACACAAGTACATTAGGCAGAAGGAAAATTAGAAAAACCTCACAATGAGGCAATCTGAACTGACTTCTGAAGAGCTTCCATAAGGCTCCTCATGATTCTGGGCTCACCCGGCGGCACCTTATCTTTCATGCGCCCATGTCTGGTCGCTTGGAAAACTGGAGGAGAACTTTCATTTGGTTTAAAAACCAAACAGTCAATATACACAAGAACTTCTGTTTCCCCAATGTCTATAAACCCCAATCTTGCTCCACCGGGTATTTTGTCAACCTGTTTTATTAAATTGAAATGAGTTAGATTGTTACATGAAAATGATGATACTAACACTCTACAAAATTGTTGAAATTAATTGAACTTCACAAATAAGAGTGTTGAAAAGAGTTTTTGTGACATTGTTCTTGGTACATACTACTTAGCTGTAGGCTAGTAGCTATGAATTTACACCATCTTATTGTAGTGTAGTGTAGGGAGTTAAATAAAGATTTGCGAATTAGATATTACATGATAATTTTCAATTTTCCGAAATTGTAATGCCTCCCCAATTGAGGCTGCATTGGCCGCAACATTAAACCTTGATTCTCCATAATAGTAAGGATCACAACTTGATTACAACAATTACCATGACCGTTGTTTAAAACACAGTGTTACCAACTATAATTTGAATTCTCTAACTAGGCAATGATTTAATAACTTCTGTAGTTCTATGCTGTTCAAAGAGTAGCAAATTAAGCTATCTAGCATGAACTTAAGGAACTTAAAACAAATCAAATGGCTACCATAGGAAGCTAAGAGTATCAACACCTTAAATAAAGCTAGAAGTAATTGCGATGAAAATGTCAAAATTTCAAGTTAAACTAATAGGAATATATAAAAATGAAATGCATGAACAGGGAAAGGGAACATATATTATATATGTGATTAATAGGAATATATAAAAATGAAATGCATGAACAGGGAAAGGGAACATATATTATATATGTGTACCTTGAGAGGCGTGGTAAGTGGTAGACTGGCTCCCTGGCAAAGGCTGTTTGCCCACTGCCACAACACAAATTATAATTTTGTTCGTCAATGGTTTAAAACTCGAATTAATTTAAATAACATTTCTGTTAAATATAAGAATAATGTTGGTAAGAAAGTCTTTCAGATTTTAACACACTTCTTATCACATTCATTCACACTTATGTTGAAGAAACGCAATTTAGGATAGTTGATAGTAATCCTAAACATAGTAGTATAAATTATAATATACCTGAAAGAGCAGGGAATCGAATCTCTGAAGGTCTATGTTGACAGGCAGCTTCATGGTGCCCAGAGAGACTCCATCGTCGTCGGTGGGGCTGTAGCTTCCCGCGGAAGCTTTGGGTGCCGACACCGTGAGAAGGAAGCGGCTGCGAAGCACAAGAGAATGGTGGGTGGTATTGTGGTAATTAGAAATGAGGGAGTGCTGAGAAGGCAGAGGAACATGGGAATTCAGTCCTGTTCCTCTCAGCTGCACACTCAAACACACACTCTGCTGCCTTATACTACCGCTTACCATTGCCATGCCTTTCCCTTCTCCCACACAAGTATGGTGTGTAGCTAACTATTATTGATTATATGTATTTATTTTATTTCGATTAAAGGTAGGAGATAATGCATCATCTGTTCAGGTTTATGTGGAACAAATGGCTCTCAAGAGCCCCACGTTGCCAATTTTGTCACCCGTCAGCAAAATTCAACTCTTATGTATTCCCACTTGTAAAGTCACTTTGGAAGTAAAAGAAAACACACTTTTGTGTAGTCATGAAGTATATTTCCGATTAAAATTACAAAAAAAATTTCGTCCAGGCGTGTATAATAATTTTTTTACCAAAATTGCAAAGTGACTTAAAATGTACCATTCAATCATTTGTCAAAAAAGTACAGCCGCTATGGCAGCCAATATAAAAGCTGAACATAGTATTAATCAAATTCTAATTCACACTGACCAGAAACACCTCAATGTGTCTATTATGTGTTTCTAAACTAATATTTCAACGTTACCACCGTGAGTTAGTGAGTTTAGCTCTCAAAGCTGTTTAATTCAGCTATAATTGCATTTGCATACTTCAATTGGCCGCACATCAAACCACCAAAAGAAACGAACATCCTATATAACGAAATGAAACAAGGGAGAAGGAGAAGGGGGGAAATTAAAATTAAAAGAGTAGGTCAGGTAGGTGTCAAAGGTGTCCTGATATCTTAAATATGGCATTTCAATTTTTTAAAGACTTTGTACAAAATCAAAGTAGCAAGAAAATCGCATCTTTTACAACATAATTTGAAACAGCATAGAACTCCTACAGGCCCTATTACAGAACAAGAGCCCTGTAGGAGCTCAGTAGTACTCGCCGATAAATTCACTATGAAGAGGAACATGCTTCTAGTTTAGGAAGCAAACTTCGCCATGCATCTGCAATACCGTTTGCTAGGCGTGCCTGACCTTTGGCAAATTCATGGAAAGCAATCCCCATATCTAATGTTTTCTGTTCCTGAAAACGCCCTATTTCATCATTCATTAATTTCACAATTGTCTCAAATGTCTTTGTTGCTTGTTCACTTTCTGCCTTCAACTGCATGGTAAAATCATGTCAGTCCAGTCAAACACACTAGATGTATAATTCTAATATAACCGGATGCAGATGATAAACAAACTTGCCTCGTGATATTCACGCTCAGCTTCTGCCACTTTTTCAGAGCGGATCAACATGAGTTTGTCACTGCATTCCAAACAACAATAAGGAATATATATCAGGATACAAGTCATCAAGCAGTTTTTTAGACCATCAGCTCGATTAAAAAATTTATACACAATCTACAATACAAGACACAAACAAGGCTTATTTGCATTTATATACACAAGTTTTGGTTGGGGGAAAGGGCCCTTACTCAAAAGGAACAGATCCTGAACTTAATTCAGCCATTGAATGTTAGGTCAAAAGGTGATATTTATGTCATGGCATGCAAACAAAATTAATCAAATGGTAAAAGTGAGAAACAGGAGGAGCATACAGATTAATCTCCTTCAGCTTCATTGTTTCAGCCAGTTCACATTGCCTCCTGAAGGCATTGGCCCTCTCTGCTATTGTTGCCTGTTTCAGAAATGAATAATGAGCATTTGATTTAAAATAAGGCATAACAATCCATTTTAACTCATTCTTGGGGGAGGGCATGTGAGAGATCTAATATCTGAATTATTGTTTTGCTGTGCCAATTGGGAAGTATATTTCAAAGAAAAACGCATGAACAAAATCTTAATCAGATTAGACAATTTTGTTATTACATAATGAACGAAAACATAACCAGACCTACCTTAATAGATTGTACAGCACGGACATAGTCTTTCAAAGGTTCTTCAAAATTCATCAAAAGCTGATGTGCCTGTTTGAAAGATTCAAATTAGGATCATTCTTTTCACCCTTCAAAAGCATGCAAATTTATGCAAACAAATATATGAGAAGTCAGTAGATTAATGTATGTGGCATCAACACTTAAAGCTGACCTCGTTTTGCAGCTTGACTGATAAAATCTCTGACTTCATCCCAAGTTCAGAGAATGCTTTCCCAAGTGCATTTCCTTCAGAAGCTCCTAGAAGTTTCACGGCTTTTCCAAAATCTGACAGTGATTGTCCCAACTCTGCAAGAGCATTATAAAGTACATTTTATCATAGAAATTAATCTTTGGCAGAATAATGGATAAAATATACCAAGGAAGCACACAAGAGTATAACAGAAAAGGACAATAGATATAGAAGACAAAAATTAGTACCAAACTGAAATCTTAAATGAAACCGTTACCTCTGTGCCTCTTCACAAGACGATATGCATGCTTTTGAGCTTCAGCCAAGTGGTTTTCCAGTTCAAAAATGTAATGTTTTAGCTTCTCATATTCAGCATCTGATTCTTCCACTGGCTTCTCCTTCCCAAGGACAACATCGCTGACTTTTGATTGCACATCCTGCAAAAGTTCACTCAATCAACTTTGAATCTTACAAGATACCTGAACAAACAGCACTTAACCAAGTAGACTAGCAAAAGCAAGTGTCTGTAAAGGAAATTTTTAATCCAGGAGACAATTACATTAGATATTTGCGGAAGTAGTAGAATTGCATAAGAATGCAGCAAAATGCAAATATCAAGTGCAGAGTATATTTCATTGGTCTACCGAGGATAAAGATAAAACCTGCTAAACTCCTTGATCACACTCTACTCTATGGGTCTGTGTCATCTATGAGATGTTTATTTGCAAAAACTAAAGCAAATCTAGTAAAAGGAAACTATTCGTATTTGAAAATACCAGTAGAACACGTCGTACCTTAAAAATCTGCATCAAATCAGATGGCTTCTTGAAGATACCAGTCTCGTGGGACCTTAACCTCTCCATTGTCTGCAAAGTATATTTAATGAAGTCAAGCTTAAATAAGGTTTCTTCCCTCCTTAATATCAATGTGACAAACAGCAGAGCTAGATCAGTTGCAGAGACAATAGATATAACTAAATCACATGTGGGAGAGAATGGGGGAAAACAGTATGTATTGGCACATTCAACATCCTACACTCGCCAACATGTACAGTGATAGGATGTAGTTATGGAGTTATGGAATCGGCGACCATATTTGGATAATTCATTTTTCCATATAAACATTTTTTTAAAGGGTTTTTCCATATAAATATAACAACCACTAATATAATATGAGCTACAGTATATGAAATCAAGTAGTTCGTGGTCAATTTAGGAGACTCCAAATTGAACTAAACAATCAATTTAGTCGCAATGGTTTGAATCAAAGATTTAGACTCAAAAACAGTGCAGTGACACGGCACCATGATAAAAGTTGAAAAACAAAAAGAAAGAGCAGAATAGCCAACAAATCATATATAAAATAGATAAAGATGCACAGAGAACAAAATAGTTTACTGAAGTCAAAGGTATCACCTCTTCTTCTGCCTGCAAAAATGTCCTCAGATCCTCACTTTGTCGAAGTTCATGATGTGATGCTATTCTATTTACAAATACATCCAATGCCTGTCGCCTCATCTCAATAAACTCAGCACTGAAACGGAATTTCTCTGCAATACAAACCAAAATAAATAGAGTGTTGGATGACATGATATTTGAAGTTTCAAATAAACTACAATTAGAAATCAACATTTTTCTATGACGGGAATCTTGGATATCATTACATAAATAAACAAAGTTCAACAGCAGTGTATCAAGTCTACAAGGAATATCTTATAAGCATAACACAAGGGTTCTTTAGGACCTTCATCAGCTTAGACGTTATCAGCAATGATGACCCTATTGGTAATTCAAGTCAACCACAAACTAAATGCACTATAGACCATAGACACTCCAGGTCACACTATATATAATAAATAGCCTGTTAAACTCTGAAATTAAAGCCTTTAATAATATAGATCAGACAAGCTTTATATATTTGTATTCAAATTGTAAATCACCATCAGAAATCTGAAAGGCAGAGGAAAATACACCAGGCAATATTTATATGGAACGACTCTGATGACAACACTTAGTTATTGTGAGAAATGAGAACAATCATTCCTCGCCGTGAAATACAAATCATTGGTCGAGATTAAAAAAATCAATTAAGGGTCACGTGAGTTGTTACTATCTCTTACGTCTAACTGCCCTTCCATCATCTTTGTCAGATAAAAACTCTTTATTTCTTCCACCACTATCCCTAAGGAACAAGAGCCCCTTAGTTCTTAATTGATCTTATTATGTAATGGTTATAAATCTCATCGATTCTTTTCCTTTCTCCTATTAAAACATAAAAATACTAAGAAGAACTTTGAAAACTTGCTTGAAATATAATATTTGATGTTCCTGATTAATGAATTTCAAATTAAAAACACTCATGATTTCATAGAAGAGAGAGACGGGAGATTGAACTTATGGGAATAAAATAAGTTTAGATAAGATTTGATAATATTATCACAATTCACTAGGGCACATTGTTATTATCCCTGATCACTGTGACTTTACTGAAATAAAATTTAGGAGAAGGGTGGCGCAACCCAATCCCAACTCAAATTGTACAGCGCAGATTAAAAGTTCAACATAAAATTAATTGCACAGGATTCGTTCCCTATGTGTCTCCTTCCTCTCACCTGTTACTGTTATGCTCTTCTCCTTCCTCGTTCTCGATCGTAAACGCCCTTATACACTGCTACAGTGCTAATTGATTATTCGTAGAAATTTTGTTAGGCTAATTTTGAACTATTCAATCCCGACCAATTTCTGAACACCCCCATTGTTTGTTGGAATATAACTCCTCTCCATATCCCCATCCTTTCAGAGGAATTGTGAACAACGCTGTTCATCGTCCCTTCCCTTGTCCACTTTATGTTCTTCCCTTTATCTGCCTGCCAACCGTTTTCTTTCTCAAATCTCGCCCCTCTTATGGTTTGGGGGAATCAAAGCTTTAACCCAAATCTCTCGGAGCAAATAAATTATTTTGCTGGCAAACAAACTCCTATACAAAGCATTGTGACCCTTATTGAACATTTAAAAGTAGAGTTATTATATTATTAAACCATATGCAGTTAAAATTGAGATTTTGGAATTGTCGGTAAAGGAATAGTGGAATTATTAAGCCGCGCAATTGCTCCTCTTGGTTTTTCTCTTTTGAAGATTTGAACCGCTTCTTTTGCCGTGAAAAATATGTTGTCGGTGCTCTTCATAATCTTCATGATTTGGGGATGGAGAAACATCGATATCCAATTGTAAAGGGCAAAACAGAGGATAATACTAAATGAAAAGGGGGAGAACACTGAAAAGGAGAGAGCACGTGCATCCTAACAGATAGAATTTTAATCCTAAGCGTTACTTAAAATCTAATGGTCAATAATTAATGCTCTCGTCTCTCGTAATAAAAGCTCCTCTCGTTTGATCATGTAAAAAATCAAGGTGGAAAAAAAAATTCCCATCAAACAAAATGTTTATACTGCAATGAAAGGAAAAGCAACATAACTTCTTAACAAAAGCAGGAAGATAAAGCACAGAACGAGTGTCAAGGTAGCATTGAAATTAAATTTCAGTGGGAGTAGACACATTCAAAGTATTATTAAACTTGCAAGAAAGAGTCCTATTTAGATGTTACCTACAGCACTTTTCTCTGGAAGAGGGGGAATGAAAATGCCTTTGAACTTCTCGAAAAGGCGATCACGTAACCAAACGAAGTCACTGTAACGTCGGATGACAATCTTCTCGGGTCCCTGGTATTCGGTAAAATTTGTCTGCCACAATGTTTCAAATAGTCAGATGATGACGTGTCACATATTTGCAGTTACACGTTTACTAGATGCGTTAAGTGGAACTGAAATGACGAAAGATAATATCTTCGCGATGAATATAAGGGATGAAATAGTTATTTAAATTTAATAGATATTAGATATACCTAATAAATTTCATCTAGAATAATAAATTTAATGTATAAACTCCAGATGTGCAAAATCAAAGATTAAGTTTTTCAGATAGTATTCGGTTAGCTCAATTAATTTATCCATTATCCTTAAACTTTCAGCTTCTGAAAACCCTATGAAATTTTTTCCCATCAGTCGGTTATCCTGGTCATCGATAGAGCATCCAGGTATAGTAATTGCAAATCCAAAAATCACTAAACTGGGATGGCAAGCCTTCTCCCGCCCGATCACCGAGCCAAAAAGGCAAGAGGGCGATGCAAGGATACGGCAATCAGTAGCAATGCTCTAACAGACATCATTAACAAGCAAGCATGTATGTGTCATTGTAATTCTTAATCACAGCTACTATATAAATGCATGTTCCATCTTAGTTCAGCTCTGTAATTTCTCTATGCCTATCTAATTACTTAACCTTCAATTCCAATCAGTGCAATCATTTTATTTCTTAACTGCATTCATTAATTAAAAAAATAGTTGATTATTTCTAGTAATTTATTCACTTAACCATTATCAACACCTCGATCAACAACAAAATCCCCAAACTAAACTTCTAATTTCTCAGCAAAATTAACCACAACAAATACAAGATTTCACGATCTAACAAATTTCATCGTTCACACATTATTCTCAAAGTTAATAACAAACTTCTAATTAAGTTGAACAAAAACTTGAACACGAAAATCAAAGTTGAACTTGGATTGAATTAGAAATTTTCAACAAAATAAAGAGGATGAGTGATAGAAGAAGTATACTTTGGTAATGACGCGGTAAGAGATATAAGCTTGAACGCCATTGCCGAGTTTAACGGGATCGGTAACGGAAACGGAGAGAAACGGTTGCGAAGAAGATTGAGATCTAGGGCTCAACGACGATGAACTTCTCTGCTGTTCCATTCCTTCAAAATTTACCATCAAATTTTTAAACTAAGAAGAAAAAGGTATATAAGATCGTGCTTTTGTGGTAGCTTATTTTGTGAATCGGAGCGGTGGCAGATTTGTAATTACTGATGAATTCATGGGAGATTTTGGGAATGGAAGAGAGCGGAAGTGTGAGTTGTATCGGAGAATCAGTGACGGGTGGTTGTGCTTGATGTGGCGGTGAAATTTGTTTCCACTTGGGAAATTTTGCAGGTGGGTTATTCAATGCGTTTTAACCCGGATATAAGTCAAACGGGTCGGGTAATCATCAGGCTATCCTCCTTACCACAATATATTGGATTAATTAACGACCAATGGTTTAAATCAAAATTAAGTCTTGAATTTTTGCTTTCATCAAACAAACAAAAATGAATATTAACTTTACCAAGCATTTTCGGTAACGTTTCAATTTTTTGATAAAAAATTGAGAGTTGTGTTCTTTTTAAATAATTCAAATTGAAGTTAACTGGACAATATATCTAATATTTCTCAACATTCTTGCAAAGCTATACATAACTAGAAGAATAAAATCTGATAAATCACCGTAGAGACTCTCATCGACTACGAAAGTATGGTCTAAGTGGTAACAAAATAATTGCACCGCAAAAACAAATGATCAACTGATTTTTGTTGACCGCATCCAGAAGTACAAACATTTAAATTATGTTGAAGAATTCGTGTGTGACAAAATTATATTTCGTAACAATACGTTTTCTAAAACGCCGCCATGCAAAAATAGACATGGAACCATTTTACTTCAAAATCCAAATTATATCTTGAATTTTGAATTACAATTAGACTTCATTTTAATTATCTTATTTGGTATGTATATTCAAATTACTAAATTACCATATTAAATTTTTTTCCACATTTATAACGTGTTAGACTATTTAATAAAAGAATAAAACTATGTTTGGCAACAATCCGGTAAGACATGGTTCGACCCGTTGATGGACAAACAGTGTTGTAGAATCGATCTCAAGGTATGGTTGCAGGTTGACGGTTGATACGCAGTTAAGTTACTAAAATCAATAAAACCACCTGTCGTGGCACTTGGTTATTTGCATAGTTTTAAAAATCGGCTCGGACCGGCCGGTCGAACCGGTTCGACCAGGAACCGGTGAGTATGCCGGTTCGAGCCACATGTCAGATCGGTTATGCATTTAAACCGGTGAAAATCGGTTTGACTCGTCAAAAACTGGCTAAAACCAGTGACTCGGCCGGTTTTCTGAGCCAACCCGGTTTAATATTTTTTATTCTCATAATTAGTCATTAAGGAAGGATTAAT
>Ga0315915_1003571_pt1 | contig 19682 bp, 16 predicted proteins | sample MpolbnodulesMG_FD_207738 | JGI IMG/M metagenome (GOLD analysis project Ga0315915, IMG submission 207738) | Medicago polymorpha root nodule microbial communities from Los Angeles, California, United States - branched nodules | ecosystem: Host-associated > Plants > Roots > Nodule | place: USA... | reverse complement strand
AATTCAGGGACCTACGTACAAATTGAAAATAAGTTTAGGGACGTAATTAGATTTCATATCAATGTTGACTAACCATTGATTAACACTTGTTTAACGGAAGGACTTAATTGAAAAAAATAAAATAGTTTAAGGACCTGATTACTACTTTTTGTATTTCAGGGACCTATTTAAAACTTCCCAAAATAGTTTAGGGACCTACAAATTAATTAAACCTATTTTTTCTACTATTAACAAAGCTTGTTGAATTTGCATGCATTTCATAACCCTTCCATTTCAAAATATTTAAAAATTCTTCTCATCTCAGAGAATTGTTCTTACCACCAAGGCAGAGGAGGCAAGCATACTTTCAAAGTTCAAGAGCATAATGACTATGGGACATGTTGCAGAAGATACTCATCATAATCACCATTTCTTTTCTCTATAGCATAACCGGTGAGAATTTGAGTCAAATATTTTCCCCTTTTTACTATAATTTTTCATATGTGAATATCCTTGTTTGAGTGATACTTTCATGTAGCTTGCATTGGTTCTCTATAGACTATTGGTCGTATTTATACACACGAGACACATTTACAGGTACTTTAAGCCTTTTCAAGCCACCCTTATTATTATGTTATCCTTTTCTAACCCACTTTAACCAACCATGCAATTTTCTTTGTTGTTTTGGTGATGAACCATGTCCTAAGTTTTGAACCAAAATTGTTATGATTGTTCAATTTCTTTGGAATTAAATAGAATCATAGGTACTTGGTACACTCCTAGAAAAATGAAATTAGCAACCGAAATTAGTGAAAAAAAAATGAAATCCCTCAAGAATTTCATCCTCACAAAATTTAGTGACGAATATAGAGAGGCATTTCATTTTTTTCCCTCTCTAAATTTCCCTCACAATTTTTGTTTTTTTAGTGGTGGTATTTGTTTGAAACTGAGTTTGAGGTTGCTATTTGAAATTAGCAATATTTGGTTATTATAAAAATTAAAAAGAAAGAAAACATGTAGACTAAACCATCAAAACTTGGTATAAACAGTAAAAAAAATTGAAAAACAAGACCTAAGAAATCAAAAAATTGGTCTCATCAACAAAAAAAAAAAGGAAAGAAAATGTAGAAGAGTTTCAAGTAGTACCCATGTTGTTTTGGCAAGGATATTGAAGGTTGGTACTACTTTAAGATTTAGGGATCTATAGCATGTATCTAACTCTAATTTTTTGTTAGTCTACTTTCCCAAATATATCCCACCTTAACTCAAGCCACATTATAATATTAAAAGACCTCTAAAGTGTGTTATGGTGCTTGAATTTGAATGATTGTTTAAGACTTTTTCAAGCTCATAGCAAAATGCATTAACATGTCGACTTGAATGAGGAAGAGAATAAAAAATAAATTGTAATTAAAAGCATTAACTATGGTCTCTAAGTCTGACCGGCGTGAGCGAAAGTAGTTAGTTAATCAATGTGGGAACCCTCTCGAAAAGGTATGTCATTTTAAAATTTGTGCAAATTTTGAAATTTGGCAATTTCGTTACTTGAGGAAAACCAATAATTTAATTTTGGGATTGTGATGACACTTCATCATATGATATTTTCAGCTATGTTTTGGAATATTTTTCTATGCATTTAAAGACTATAATGGGTTTAGATAAGTTTATCATGTATGGGAATGTCTTTGCTTGAGTAGCGTAATTTGACTTCTTCCCTAACCAGACAACTTCATAGGAGTTTTGAGTAATTTATGCTTTAAATCATGTAATTCGGAATAACAATATACCTTATGGAAGTTATGGAAGCAAAAGGATCAAGTGTAATGAAGGTTTTAAGACAAGACAACCTGGGGAAATTCTGTTCCAAGTCTCAACAACATATTAAGGATGAAAAATACTTGAAGAATGAAGAAAAATCAGAAAATATTGTCTAGGTCATGAGCCCTGCACATTGCTCCGCTAATGGAGTTTTTTCTGTCTACCACATGCACCTTTGTGCATTTCCATGAGCTTGCTTCCATGCGCCTCGGGCATGTTATGTGCAAATATTTGCCTATGTAAAACCTCTTTTGATCCATAAATATTCTTTTTCTTTAAGTAACTTGACGCTTCAGAGGCAAAGGTAGGAAATCAGAGCATCAAAGAGGGGTGTTCCAACCCCCTTCTACTTTTTTTAGTGTATGTTTTATTTCTTTTCCTTTGATTATGTATTTATTTACCATGTGTAGCTAAACACATAAGATTATGGTTCAAAAATGAACCTTTATTATTTGTTGGATTTCCTTTATTCAATACTATCTTAAGTATGTTTATTTTATAAGTATTATTCTCAATGCCTTTAATTTCAACCTCATGTGTGGTGCGTGTTTATGGTATGTGTTGCCCACACACTGTACTACTAGAAAGCATGAAAAAGTTCGTTTAAGTCCAGGTTTACTGAATTACCCCAGTGCTAAGGTTTGGGAGTTTTGAATTCAATTAGTGTGTGTTTTGTCGCTGATAATGTGACTATATAAGTCTGATAGTGTGAGTTTGGAATTCCTCAAATAGAATTGTTTTTGGTTTTCTTTCACAGAAAAAATGTATTTCTTGGTGCTGCCTCAATCAAACTATAACCAAGAGACAATTAATGGCGAGGTGATGAAAGCTATAATACAAGTATTACAGGAGTACTTTCCCTCAAAAAAAAAGTATTACAGGAATACTATATTTCCAACAATGGTGAGAAGAAGCATATTAGGGTATAAAATCTGATGTTTGAGGCAAGTAGCATGATGATAAAAAAAATGTAATCACGGAGGGAGTTGGATTTTTTTTTTCAAACTAGAAGGGGTGTGAATATCTTTTTGTTTTTTTCGTGGTGTATTGTCTTTACCAACTGAGTTAAACTCACAAGACAGTATGAATGTCTTTTAATAAAACCTTACGGGAGATGACTACAATTTGCTCTAAACTTTAATAAAATATTACATATCTTCCCTTTTACGATTTTCTTATGAGAGGATCTTCCCTTTTACAATTATTATTATTATTGAATTTCATTATTTTACTGACAAAGATAAGAATAGTCCTTATAATGAGTTTAAACTAATCCATAAAAAAAAAATTTAACATTTTAACTTTTATGCGAACCAGCCACATTTATTTTTTACAATCATTTATGGCAGTAACAAAAAAAGTTTTTTTTTTAAAGGGTGACGAAAAAGTTTTTTTTTTAGGGATGGTGACGAAAAAGGTTGGATAGCCATTTGAAACAATATTTTAATGTCCAAGGTAAAATAATTTTACTACTAAATAGGTGTGATATATTATTCTAGTAATTAAGGATAGAAAATAAATCAAATATTTTATGCATTGTTGTGGTATAATGATCATTTCAAGGTCTTTGACTATATATTTCAAAGTAGTCTCAACTTGAGTCCTCACTCCATTCACCCCATATATCTAAGAGAGTGACATTGCTAGATCCTATCAACGTTCGTTAGTAGGTTTTTTATTAACTCAAGGCCTTTGTAAGGAGCTTCGGAGACGAGGTATGTTTAAATCAATCCATTTCCTATGTGATTTTACTTGTTGAAGTCCGATTTTTTGTTGAATATTTGCAAAACGTTCAATATGCTCCCTTCTAAGAAATTTTTCTCTCTAATAAGTTGAATTTTTGGGAAATGGGTTGCCCTTATACAATCACAATATTATGGATCTAGATCGTTCAATTAAGATCTGTGGTGTATAATTTCCGCTTCATATTTTAGATTCATTTTTCTAAATGAAATCCAAGATTTTGGTTACGATTTAGTGTATATGGTTGAATATGTCTGCATGAAATCATTATTATCTTGCATCTGGGTGATCTTCGTCTGATTATTCTTAAGGTTGAACAAATACAAATATTTTCACAGGCTTCATAAAAAATCAAAAATTGATTGTCTGTAGTTAAACCATTACACTATGGATCTAGATCGTTTGATTGAGATCTGACAGTGTATAATTTTCGCATGTTTTTTAGATCCATTTTTACAACGAAATACAAGATTTTCTGAATTCATTATCATGGATCTAGATATCGTTCGATTAAGATTTGGTGATTAATTTCCACTTCGCTTTGTAGATCCATTTTTAACAAATGCAAAAAGTTTTGGTTAAGATTTAGCATATATGATTGTAATGTCTGCATGAAATCATGGTTATCTTGCATCTGGGTTATCTTTGTCCGGATTTTCATAAGGTTGAACAAATAAAAATATTTATTGTTTCTTAGGTTTCATCAAAAAAATTATGTCTACAATTACAGCATTAAACTGTGGATCTAGATCATTTGATTTAGATCTGAGAGTGTATAATTGCCTCTTGTTTTTTAGATCCGTTATTATGGACCTTGATCGTTCGATTAAGATCTGGTGTATAATTTCCGCTTCGTTTTTAAGATCCATTTTTGAAAAATGAAATCCAATATTTTGATTAAGATTTAGCATATATAGTTGTAAATGTTTGCGTGAAATCATTGTTAATGTGTTTCTGGGTGATCTTTGTCTGGTTTTCAAATAAATAAATGACGATATTGATGAAAGTGCTTTTTAAAATAAACGTTATAAAAAAAGTATCTTTTGCTTGATTTTTTTTAACAGTAGATGCTATTGATTTATTTTTGTTACGGATATTATTGACTTCTTTAATAAACATTGGTTTGGCAATTAATATTTAAATTTGGTTATTGATATTGTTGTTCTTATTTTAAGTTTGAAAATCTGAGTTCTAAATATATACCTCAAGTGGCACTATATCATCTCTTGGATTGCATGTGTTTTGCTTACATTCCAATTTTAAACACATATTTATTAATGTCTGAATTAATATTTCATGCAGGAAACATTAACAATCAAGAAAAACAACTCGGCTAGTAGAATCTCAATTCAAAATTTGTTCTATGATATCTTGATTAAAATTTTCTTGAAACTGAATGTTGTTGAACTTTCAGTTGCCTCAATGGTTTGCAAATCATGGAATGAAATTTGTCATAACCACTTACTCTGGGCTAAGCTCGACCTATCTCGACTTAGCTCCAATGCTTTCAATATACCCTTGCTGCCAGGAGCTTGGAGGGACGATTTAGTTTCAAAAAGTAAATTGATCACATGCTTGAAGTATGCTCTACGATTGAGAAATAACAATACAAGCTGCTTAGTGTTCAATTTCTTCATATACTTGATAGATGCATAATTAATCTTCATTGCTGAAAGGTATCATTTTTTACGTACAACTGTACACAATTTGTATGTTATGTAGGACAATATATTTCTCCTTTTCCTATCTCATTTTGTTTATCTCCTTAATTTTTGGAATTCATGCTAACAAAATTCTCAGGTTTTTTTTGATGATTTATTTTATAACCTATGAATATATTATAATTCATTACTTTTTGGGACTAAGTTTTTAGTTTTTTAGAAAAAAATATTTCACTTCTATTAAAATTTAGACACACTCCTTTTTTTTATGAATAACTAGCAAAATGAATATATAGAAAAGTGGAGTACAAGGGTACTCCAGCCAATTGCAGTACTAGTCGAATTATTTATTTGTATGAAGTAGCAGATATATATATATATTGCTTCTTTAAGAAGTGTATTGTTTCAATTGAACATTTTATTGTACAACTTTTGATTGCTTAAGTTAATAAAATTACATCAATCTACTTTTTTTTATTTTATCGGAGAATTCATAACTTTCGAAAAAATTATTTTCACAAATGCTCACTCTGGTCACTGTTAGAAGCAAAAAACAATTTTTTTAATTCATTGAATAAATGATGTATCCAGTCAAGAAATCGCTCAAGAAACTTGAAAAGTAAGTTTTTACTTATAATAATGACCGGAGAGCGTATTTCAATTAATCAGTTTTTGGAAGTACATGCCGTCAAAAAATTGAATTTCAGGAAAAATATATACTTGTATTTTAGAAATTAATTATTTTTAAGAAATGATATAAAATTATGTAATTTAAAAACTTTAAATAAAATTATATTTTAGATAAAAGATTTTAAAGATGATATTTTGTGGGAAAAATTGTGCTAAAGAGTGGCTTATAAGAAAAATAGGGTAGTGTAAAAGAAACACAATCTTATTTGGCTAATTTATATGTTGTTCAACATGACACTCAAGGTCGGCCCATTTCACAACATATTCCTTTGCTCAATAATATAAAGTAATGACATATTTCTTTCGGCCATCGAGAGTATAATAGCTTTTTTCCTACCGTGTAAGAGATAACCTAGATCAACATAGAGTTTAGACCTAATCGACTGGAGTAGGCGAATCAGGTATACAATCTTAGTACAATTTAGTTTTGTTTTTTAGTTCCGACATTATTCAATTATATCGTGACATAAACACCTTGATTTATTCTTGAGATATTGCAATATTTGTTGTGTAAATGATAGTTTAAAGAATGAGACATGTCTAGAAATTAGTTGTGTGTGTGTACACACACACACTATTGCAATATATACATGTCTAGACATGCCAACAAATACATAATTAATTCCTAGACATGTCTCATTCTTTAAACTACCATTTACACAAAAAATATTGCAATATCTGAATAGTAAATCAAGGTATTTATGTCACGATATAATTGAATAATGTTGGAACTAGAAAACAAATCTAAATTGTACTAAGATTGTAAACCTGATTCGCCTACTCCAGTCGATTAGGTTTAAACTCTATGTTGATCTAGGTTTTCTCTTACACGGTAGCAAAAAAGTTATTATACTCTCGATGGCTGAAAGACATATATATCATTACTCTCTATAGTATTGAGCAAAGGAGTATGTTGTGAAATGGGCCGACCTTGAGTGTCATGGTGAACAACATATAAATTAGCCAAATTAGATGGTGTTTCTTTTACACCACCCTATTTTTCTTATAAACCACTCTTTAGCAAAATTGTTTCCCCTCAAAATATCATCTTTAAAATCTTTTATCCAAAATACTGTTTTATTTAAAGTTTTTTAATTACATAATTTTATATCATTTTCTTAAAAAATTTAATTTCTAAAATACAAGTATATATGTCTTCTGAAATTCAATTTTTTGACAGCATGTACTTCAAAAAACTAATTGATTGAAATACATCCTCCGGCACTATTATAAGTAAAAACTTACTTTTCAAGTTTCTTCAGTAATTGATGTATCTAGTCATTATAGACTAGATACATCATTTATTCAATGAATTCAAAAAGTTATATTTTGCTTATAACAATGACCAGAGTGAGCATTTGTGAAAATAAATTTTTTCAAAAGGTATGAATTCTCCAATAAGGGAGTCCACAATCACACACAAACCATACCTTAACCTGAACTCCTTTAGTTTTTCGTGATGGTTATTGACTCCAACATCCAAAATGAGTAGACATTTTGTTTTCACAATTGCCTATGAGCCAAGGACTTGGTCATATACAACGACTTCAATCTTGACCGTATCGCCATCGTGGTTATCTCATTTGTCACTTCTGTCAAAACTTTATATTTCCAAAAAACAGTGGCACTCCTAGCCTTATCCGCCATTATTATGGATCTAGATATCGTTCGATTAAGATTTGGTGAATAATTTCCGCTTCATTTTTTAGATTCATTTTTAAAAATGAAAAAAGTAAATTGATCACATGCTTGAAGTATGCTCTACGATTGAGCTATAACAATACAAGCTGCTTAGTGTTCAATTTCTTCATATACTTGACAGATACAGAATTAATCTTCATTGCTAAAAGGTATCATTTTTTACTTACAACTGTACACAATTTGTATGTTAACATAATAATTCTTAGTATTTATTTTTGATGATTTGTTTTATAATCTATGAATATATAATTCATTACTTTTTGGGACTAAGTTTTTAGTTTTTTAGATAAAAATATCTCACTTCTATTAAAATTTAGCCACACTCCTTTTTTTATGAATAACTAGCAAAATGAATATATAGAAAAGTGGAGTACAAGGGTACTCCAGCCTATTGCAATACTAGTCGAATTGTTTATTTATATGAAGTAGCAGATATATATATTGCTTCTTTAAGATGTGTATTGTTTCAATTGAACATTTTATTGTACAACTTTTGATTGCCTAAGTAAATAAAAAAAAATTGTGGATCGGAAAAAAAAAAGTAAATAAAATTACTCCAAGCTACTTTTATTATTTTTCATAAATCCTAACAGTTTGATACAAAGGTTGCTTACAATATTATTCTTGTATCTTTTTGGTATATATTTTCAAATTATTTTTCTACTCATAATAATTTGATTAACAATATATTTATTTGATTATTAGAACCTTTATCTCCTTTTAAATATTAATATTTTATTTCTTTATTTATATAGAGATTATGTTTGTAATTATATATACATTAATTGATTGTTTTGCCCATGAAGAAAGACAAGGATTTGTGTTGAAAATAATTTTCATGTTTACTCTATTTGTAGTCATCAAGTTTATGGCATCATTTATCAAAATTGGTTCAATCTGGATAGATTTTTCGCAATATGATCTCACGGATTCGCATCAATGTGAGGCATCAACTATACAGTATGTTTTATTTCAATTTATCTTCTTATTTTAATCGGATTATATTACATAAAAAGTTGTGAATTCATAAACTCAGTAAGCTTTAATCCAAAATTTTGTTCCTCTCATAAGAGATATCAATATTAATAATGTTATTGGATTAACTAGCATCAAAGTTACTGATTTGATCAATTATATGATAATTAGTAACGATGAGAATGAAGATAATGCTCAAATTGTTAGAGAAACAGGAACTTCTAAGATCTTTAGCTATTCATATTTGTTACTATTTAATATTGTGTTTCTTGACTTTCGTGTGTGCTTAATATACATCAGAAAAAATAGGTCTAACGGTGAACCTCTAAAATGCTAACATAGTTTTTTACTTTAAAGTTTATTGTATAAATGTGTTTATGTTAAAAAGAAAAATTATGTTAACTTGTTATAACAGATAAAATCATTAAACCTCTTTTTTTTTATTCATATATTATGTATTTCTTTGGTATCACAATGTCATTGTGATTTTGTTCACCCACCATAAAATTAACTTAGCACATAATTGTTTTCACAACATATATTGTTGTTCCATCACAAGAAGGATGTCCAAGTAACTTCAAGAATATCCATTTCATATAATGGGTGTATTATTTTACAATGTTTGTAATATGGTTTGTAATTTAATATTTTTTTTCTATACAAGGAAGTCATCTTGGAAAATATTTGCAATAATCAAATATCAAGTCTTCCATCACAAAACATTTCTCCAGGTAATATTTTCAAGATCACATGAATATATTGTTTACAATGCATCTTTCAATTTGTGGCTTGCTTTTTATGTTTTCAACTGATGAAAAAGATGAACCTAAAAGGTTGTACTTGCTAGTTGACATAATTAATGAATTAGGTCCTAAAGAGACAACATGTCATCCGAATGAAAAATACATGATAATGGAAAAAATAAGATCAAAGGTAGAAAACCTAAATAGTGTGGAAGAAGGGTGCAAACATATAGAAAATTGATTTCCAAAAATAAAGGAGGGTCCAAAAGCAAATGTGATGAGCATCAAAAAGACTAATTTAGTGGGCAGTATTGTTATTTGTGAACCAAAGGAAAGTGAAATGGAGGATATCCATAATGTTTCAATCAATAATAATGATGATGAAGCTAGTGTTGTTGATAAAGTAAAATGAATATGATTCAAACAAATGAGGAGTTAGAATCTTCATCCTCTTTGGAAGAAGAAGACCTAGCATTGGCATCACATTTCCTACCCTTTCCATATGATGCACTACAATTTGGGGAAGGTGCCTCAAGGTTTTTTGAAGATGGAGTTGATTCAAGGCTCGAACTCAATATTGGTGAAGGTATCGCAGAAAATTTATTGGATGGATTTTACTTCCCTCCAAACAATGTCCGAGTAAGTATATCCTTCTGTTATTGTACATACAAAGCGATAACACTACTTAATGGTTATGTACAATGATAGAAGGATATACTTACTCAGACATTGTTTGGAGTGAAGTAAAATTCATCCAATAAATTTTCTTCGATACCTTCACCAATATTGAGTTCGAGCCTAGAATCAGTTCCATCTTCAAAAAAAAACTATGAGGCACCTTCCCCAAATTGTTGTGCATCATATGGAAAGGGTAGGAAATGTGATGCAAATGCTAGGACTTCTTCTTCCAAAGAGGATGAAGATTCTAACTCCTCATTTGTTTGAATCATATTCCATTTTCCTTTATCAACAACGCTAGCTTCATCATCATCATTATTATTGATTGAAACATTATTGATACCCTCCATTTAACTTTTCTTTGGTTCACAAATAACAATACTGCCCACTAAATTAGTCTTTTTTATGCCCATCACATTTTCATTTGGACCCTCCTTTATTTTCGGAAATCCATTTTCTATATGTTTGCACCCTACTTCCACTGAATATTTAGGTTTTCTACCTTTGATCCTTATTTTTTCCATTATCATGTATTTTTCATTCGGATGACATGTTGTCTATTTGGGATCTAATTCATTAATTATGTCAGTTAGCAAGCACAACTTTTTAGGTTCAGCTTTTTCATTGGTTGAAAACATAAAAAGCAAGCCACAAATTGAAAGGTGCATAGTAAACAATATATTCATGTGATCTTGAAGTTATTACCCGAGAAATGTTTTGTGATGGAACACTTGATATTTGATTATTGCAAATATTTTCCAAGATGACTTCCTTGTCTAGAAAAAATATTAAATTACAAACCATATACAAATATTGTAAAATAATACACTCATTATATAAAATGGATATTCTTGAAGTTACTTGGACAACCTTCTTGTGATGGAACAATATATGTGGTGAAAACAATTATGTGCTAAGTTAATTTTAAGGTGGGTGAGCAAAATCACATTGACATTGTGATATCAAATAAACACATAATATATGAATAAAAAAATAGGTTTAATGATGGACATCTTTAGTTTGATCTATTATAACAAGTTAACATAATTTTTCTTTTTAACATAAACACATTTATACAATAAACTTTAAAGTAAAAAACTATTTAACATTTTAGAGGTCCACCGTTAGACCTATTTTTTTAATGTATATTAAGTACACACGAAAATCAAGCAACACAATATAAAATAGTAAAAAATATGAATAACTAATTATCTTGGAAGTTATCTGTTTTTCTAACAACTTGAGCATTATCTTCACTCTCATCGTCACTAATTAGCATATAATTAATCAAATCAGTGACTTTGTTGCTAGTTAATCCAATAACATTATTAATATTGATATCTCTTATTGGAGGAACAAAATTTTGGATTAAAGCTTACTGAGTTTATGAACTCACAACTTTTTATGTAATATAATCAGATTAAAATAAAAAAAATAAATTGAAATAAAACTTACCGAATAGTTGATGCCTCACATTAATGTGAATCCATGAGATCATATTACGAAAAATCTTTCCAGATTGAACCAACTTTTATAAACGATGCCATAAACTTGATGACTACAAATAGAGTAAACATGATAATTATTTTTAACACAAATCCTTGTCTTTCTTCATGGACAAAACAAATAATTAATGTGTGTGTATATATAAATACAAACATAATCTCTATACCAATAAGATACGAGAATAATATTGTAAGCAAACTTTGTATCAAACTATTCGGATTTATGAAAAATAATAAAAGTAGGTTGAAGTAATTTTATTTGCTTAAGCAATCAAAAGTTGTACAATAAAATGTTCATAGCATATGCAATCAAAAGTTTTACAATAATACATTCATAGCATATGATAAACTCAAATAAAATAAAATATAACTATTAGCAGCCTTTTTCGGATCATCCACAATCGAATTTAGGGTGTCTTAACCAGGATACACCATAAACCTCGTTGTAGTGGATCTAATTTTCTCTTTCAAGTGCTACCAATTTAACAGAAAAATCAAAGAACCATTATCCTTTGGACCTCAATGATTATGTATAAATAAGATGAACATATATAAATAAGGTTGTCCAAAAATTGTTTGTAACAAGAACGAATCCTCCATGTAAAGATGTACAACCCATTCTTCTTTAAATCTAGCAAATATTTGATTTTGTAGTTTAAAAATTAAAAATTTAGACGGTAAGCTTAACATGCCTCAGTTGTCTACTAACTATTAAGGGTTGGGCTGATCAACAACATGATAAAGTAAATGTTGATTTCTCTACTTGTAAATTCTTAATTGGTCAAATAGTTAAAATTAAACAAACAAATTTACAATAAAAAATAGAATAAAACAAAGAAAGTTGGAAATAGATATTTAAATTTTCAACATTTTTTTAATGGCAAATATATACTATATATTTAATATAAAAAAGGAGAAATCTCCTACAAGATTCCAAACATATATACAAATATGAGGACAAGAAGTACTCGGGTCGAGCGATAACAAAATTCAAGAATCCCTCCTTAAAAAACAAGAGCAAAAACTAAAACCACAACTGAAACACAAAACTCTTAACAAGAATATCCAATGGCAGCCGAACAAAATGAAGACTATGAGCATAGCCCCTCAGTCAACCAACCTCTTGACAAATCCGCCACAAGACACTAACGGTGCCAACACATAATGGATTCATGATCCCACTCATATAAGGAACATGTGGCCAGAATGTTGAGGCTTGGATCCACCAAAATTGCTTGATAACCTCGATTGTTAATTAAAGATTCTCGATATAAATAAAATAAAGGAATACATTTTTTTTATAGAACTCACTCGTGCGTCGCACGGATGTGCGATCTAGTAGATAGTAAAGGCCTATAGTAACAAAATTATTTCACTTACACAAAAACTAAAGTGAAAGCTATATTAACTCTTTTGGGAAATACTTCAAGGAACAAATTTATTCGCAATGATTTGTTTTTAGAAGAAAGGTATGGAGATACACCCATTACAATACTTGTTACAAATTCAACCTTTCAATATAATCGCAGGAGCTCATTGTTATAATAATGTTTCACTTCTGTACTTTTAACTATTGTCCTTTTAACTATTCAACAATGCATTGCTTCAAGAAACAGCAGGGGAGTCCTTGTATCTGTCAAGCTCTTAACTTCACTTGATTATCTTCACTGTGGGCCAAAAATTTTGAAGTATAAGAAGAAATAGCAAAAGAGCATAAATTAGGATAAAATGCTAAAGTGAATCAATTTTGGATACATTAAGCAAGAATGGTTTTAGTGAACATTATCATGCAATGTTATAGGAATAGGTTTCTCTGAAATCATAAGCTTTACCTTTCCAACATCCTCTACAAGTTGGCAACATTGGTGAAAATTGGATTGCCATTTTTCAAGCACTAAAAAACATGATATCATCAATTTTGATGTCAAAACAAAATAGATTGTAATGACAAACACAATAGGTACTTAAAGTTCTCAAAATGTTCTTTCAATTATATCAGTGAGTCAAAACAAAAGTATTAATTGGGCCGCAATTTTGGGTGCAGTTTTGGAGGTTTTGTCTCGTAAAAAATTGGGGTCCGATTTTGTGATGAAGGAGAAAAATAAAAACGTATTTTCAGCGCGAGATTTGTTCCAAATTTTGAGGGTTTTATTTCTCTATAAATACATATCATGTATCAGATGAAAAAAGGTGTAGAGAGTAGAAAAACAAGGAATAGAAGCCAACAACAAAACTAGGGTTTGTAGAGTTTTCTCTTGGCAACAAACACAATGGTTGGGATGGAATCACCATTGATTCACCTTGGAAAAACACTATTAGGATTGAGTCTCTTGGTTATAGAAATATATTCGGGACTTTGGGTAGAATTAGGTTTGCAGAATGATTCTTGTAACCCTTTGGAATCTTTTGTAAAGTTACTAAAAAATTATAGTGGAACGGATAGTTGTTCTCTCCCCCATAGTACGTCAGTATTGGACCGAGTTGGATAAACAAATTATCTTGTGTTCTTCTTCTTCTTCTCTCTCGGTGTTTTAACTCTTGCTTGTGTTTATAATTGTTACACACGTTGATATTGGTTGTTTGATTAATTTGCTCCACGCATCAAATTTTCATTGGAGTGATTTTTTAAAGAATTCATAACACTCTCCATTTAATATCTTCTCTTTTTCTTCAATTTGTAGAGATAAGATACAAAAGAGTTTTAAAAAAATATATAAAGTGATTAATGATGTGACCCACTTAGGGATAAGACCCACCATATATTTTTTTAGTGTCTATCTTATTCTAAATGATATTTTTTATTTTTTTTTATAAATGAAGAGGAATTAAGGGGACTTCAGATTGCACTTTACAAGGGTGAACATTGTGCCGTATAGATTGGTGCCCTAAATCGATGGACCGATGAATTTAAAAGACAAGGTATTCCCTGTTGGAACAAAATGTGTTTAACAATACCACTGAGTTTTGATGATAACAAGATATTAAAAATGTCAATTGGATATGCTAATATTTGTTCAAGTGTGCAGGACCATAGACAAAAATGTAAAAGTCTTTATATCAAGCATAAGTTCTGGAAGAACAAATGAGAGTAATGGAATTTTACAAAAAGGAAGCTTGTTTTGCAAGATAGCGTCTGAAGAAGATAGAGTCTGAAGAAGAGAGCTTCTGACGTCATCAGAGTCTGAAGATCATCATAAGCTGAAGTTAATCAGAAGTTGAAGACTGAATAGAAAAATTAAGGGCTTGACCAAACTTAAGGGTTTGCCGACATTCCAATATTACATTTATACACCATTATAAAGAACTCTCCAAGAGCGAGACAAGCAAAAGCTCACCAATCTATGATCAATATGATCAGGTACACAATACAACCATCAAATAACACTTCTCCCTTTTTAAGCATCATGCATTGGGGGCTTCAAGCCGACATAAGATGATTAGAGCATAACAACATAAATCACCTCATTTGTCCGTTCAGGGCCTCACAAATGGGGGGATATTAATAATATTGGGTCAGATGCCGTAACCTATACAAAGTGATCACCCACTATTCTCCGACTCTCCCTCCGTCACTAACGCCTCATAATTCCTCTAACTCCTAATAACTCCAACTCCTTCAAAAGCCCAACTCTGTAAATAGAGGCTAAGGCACTCTTAAATAAAAGGGATTCACCAAATTACCATGTTTTGAACCTTTTTCTTGGTACATCGCTGACGGGTTCCGTACGGTTGTGCTCATCATAAGTACATTGCTTTAACAGGTTGACAAGTTATATTTTATGGTTATGGATATAAGTGGTGGTGATGAATTCCCACTCTTATGAGGTAAATGATTTCAGATAATAGTGATTTTAGTCCCTGGATGTGTAACTAGTAGCCACAATAGTCCATCAATGTATCAAAATGTTAAAATAGTCTCTCATTGTGTGCTATGTCAGTCAAAATGGTCTTTTATGTTAAAATGTTAACTTCGTTAATATTGTCATGTCAGTCCCTCAATATACTTACATATTATATCAATCTTTATATATACTTATTTATTGTCATATCGGTCACTATATGAAAAGAGTTAATGTCAGCATTTCAAAACTATTTTAGCGTCAGAGACTATGTTGTTTAAAAAGTATACAATCAAAGACTATATATTTTACAATTTTGATAATTTAAGAGATTATCGTAGCGACCAAAATGACTTTCATCATTCAACGAACTTGCAATGAAAACACTTACAAATGGAATGACACATTAGGGGATGATGACATATAAAAAATGCACTAAAAATAAACAATGAATGTTTTATTTATTTTAATTCAGAGCCAGCATGTAAACCTTTACAAGTCTTCAATGATTTCATACTTTAATTGGTCCATGCGTTTTAGTTACTCATGAAGCATCGATTTATCCATAAACTTGGTCCTCCTCAAGGGCAGGAGAGAATTCAGTTCTTCTGCATGAACCTTTACAAGTCTTCATTGATTTCATACTTTAATTGTTATACATCTATTTTAATTTGTGTTACGTTTTTTTTATTTAGTCTTGGAACAAGGGAGTTTTGTAATGAATTGGAGCTAGGGCTCTAAAAATTGTACTTATTTTATGAAATAAAGGGAGTTTTATAATGAGTAAAAATTGAGAGTTATTTTATTTAGTTCTTGGAACTGTATATCTAGTTTATCGACCATGTCGTTAATCCACGACTTATCAACCGGAACCTCCACAGACAGTTGTGGTGTCTTCATGATCTATCAATCGGTTTATCCACTCCGATTGTGAGCACATAGAATTGAAAATCATGAATGAGCTTGAGGATGTGAGAGACAAGGAAAGCTCAAATCATGTTATATCGACATTCTAAGTCCAAGAAAATGTGACACGGGCCTTCAATGTGCAACGACGCATTTGCAAATGAAATTATATCAAAATCTTTTCTTTTTTTTAAATAAAAAAATTACATCAAAATCTGGGACGCGGCATTGGGGTTGACCAAGGTCAAGAAGTCCAAATTAAAGATAATGGGAGAGCATGAAGAAGATCCTATTGGAGAAGAGGCTCAAGGGAATAATGTAGCTTGTTGAATTTGCATGCATTTTATAGCCCTTCCATTTCAAAAAATTTAAAAATTCTTTTCATCTCAAAGAATTGTTACCACCAAGGCAGGAGGCTAACATACTTTCAATGTTTAAGAGCATAATGACTATGGAACATGTTGCGGAAGATACTCATCATAATCGCCTTTTATTTTTTCTATAGCATAACCGATATGAATTTGAGTCAAATATTTTTCTCTTTTTAGTTTCTTTTCTTCATATGTGAGTATCCTTGTTTGAGTGATTCATGTAGCATGCATTGGTTCTCTATAGACTATTGGTCGTACTTTCATACACATGAGGCACATTTCATGGTACTCTAAGCCTTTTCAAGCCCCCCTTATTATGGTATCCTTTGCTAACCCAATTTAACCAACCATGCAATTTCATTTGTTGTTTTAGTGATGAATGAAAAAGATCACTGAAGATCTTAATTATAAGATTTAAATATTATGGATAATTTCAATCTTTTTCAAATATAAAGGATAACTTCACTCAAAATTTAATTATAAAAACAATTTCTTGTATATGTTAAACAATTTTAATACGGACCAAAATCTTCTTAAAAAGAAAAAAAATTATATACAGATAATAAAAGTAAAATTAAGCGAAAATTATATTTTGAATTTAATTTCGATACACTATTAGCTTAAAAAGTTTAACTACATAAATAAATCATATGTATTTTTAAGTAAAGTGAAACTTTACAAATAAAATAAACAAATATTTATTCTATTGATAGTGTATCTGAAATATAGGTCGATCATATGGACCTCTAAAAAATATTTAAAGGTGGACTCTTACCACTATTATTAAACTTTAATAAGATATTACATACCTTCCCTTTTACAATAATATTAATAATAATAATAATAATTATTATTATTATTATTATTATTATTATTGTTATTATTATTCTTATTATTTTTATTATTAGCAGTAGTGGTAGTAGATGTAATAGTATTAAATTTAATTATTTTACTAACAAAGATAAGAATAGTCCTTATTGGGAGGTTAGTCAAATCCATAAAAAATATTTAACATTTTAACTTTTATGCGACTACATTTTAACTTTTATGGATAGCAATTTGAAACAATATTTTAATGTTCAAGGTAAAATAACTTTACTTCCAAATAGGTGTGATTTATTATTCTAGTAATTAAGGATAGAAAATAAATCAAATATTTTTTGCATTGTTGTGGTAAAATGATCATTTCAAGGTCTTTGACTATATATTTCAAAGTAGTCTCGATTTCAGTCCTCACTCCATTCACCCCCCATATATCTAAGAGAGGGACATTGCTACTTGCTAGGTCCTTTCAACGTTCGTTAGTAGGTTTTTTATTAACTCAAACCTTTGTAAGGAGCTTAGGAGACGAGGTATGCTTAAATCAATCCATTTCCTATGTGATTTTACTTGTTGAAATCATGATTATCTTGCATCTAGGTGATCTTCGTCTGGTTATTCTTAAGGTTGAAAAAAAAAATTATGGTTTCACAGGTTTCATAAAAAAATCATCAAAAATTGATTGTTTACAGTTACACCATTACACTGTGGATCTAGATCGTTTGATTGAGATCTGCCAGTGTATAATTTTCACATGTTTTTTAGATCCATTTTTAAAAACAAAATACAAGATTTGCTGGATCCATTATTATGGATCTAGATTGTTTGATTAAGATCTAGTGTATAATTTCTGCTTCATTTTTTAGATCCATTTTTTTAAAATGAAAAAGGTTTTGGTTAAGATTTAACATATAAAATTGTATATGTCTGCATGAAATCATGGTTATCTCGCATCTGGGTTATCTTTGTCCGATTTTTCGTAAGGTTGAACAAATAAAAATATTTATTGTTTCTTCGGTTTCATCAAAAATTTATTGTCTACAGTTACACCATTACACTATGGATCTAGATCGTTTGATTCAGATCTGACAGTGTATAATTTCCGCTTGTTTTTTAGATCCATTTGAAATATGCTTTAATATGGATCTAGATCGTTCGATTAATATCTGGTGTATAATTTTCACTTCGATATTAGATCCATTTTATAAAAATAAAATCCAAGATTTTGGTTAAGATTTAGCATATATGGTTGTATATGTTTGCATGGAATCATTGTTAACTTGCATCTGGGTTATCTTTGTCCGATTTTTCGTAAGGTTGAACAAATAAAAATATTTATTGTTTCTTCGGTTTCATCAAAAATTTATTGTCTACACTTACACCATTACACTATGGATCTAGATCGTTTGATTCAGATCTGACAGTGTATAATTTCTGCTTGTTTTTTAGATCCATTTGAAATATGTTTTAATATGGATCTAGATCGTTCGATTAATATCTGGTGTATAATTTTCACTTCGATATTAGATCCATTTTATACAAATAAAATCCAAGATTTTGGTTAAGATTTAGCATATATGGTTGTATATGTTTGCATGAAATCATTGTTAACTTGCATCTGGGTGATCTTTGTTTGATTTTTCTTAAGGTTGAACAAACAAAAATATTTATTGTTTCATAGGTTTCATAAAGAAATTATTTTCTGCAGTCACACCATTACACAATGTGGATTTAAGTCCACAATAGTGTAAATTTACACTATTGTGGACTTAGACCGTTGGGTTAAGATCAGATGTGTGTATATGTCTTATTCATTATTTACATCCATTTTTTAACCAATGAATTTGCGGTTAGTTTGATCAAAGAAAATCAATGTATTATTTTTCTTTTGGCAGAAAAATATTAATTTTATTTATTTTTAAATAAAATAATTTTTTTATTGCTTCTTAGGTTTGTCGAAAATGTATTGTCTATGTTTGCGCAATTACATTGTTGTAGATATGGACCGTTTTGGTATGATCCTATCGTGTTTATTGCCACTTCGAATGGAGTGTGCATAGTTACACAAAGACACATTGTGGATATGGATAATTTGATTACGTTCAGATGGTAGTGTTCTCAATTCATATTTTGAGTACTTTTTAAAAAGGGTTAAATAAGTAAATAGTCTCTCTAAATATACCAATATTTGATTTTAGTCTCCATTAAATATTCTTTAGGTTTTTGGTCCCTCTAAAAATTTTCATTTATGAAA
>Ga0315915_1003569_pt1 | contig 19693 bp, 9 predicted proteins | sample MpolbnodulesMG_FD_207738 | JGI IMG/M metagenome (GOLD analysis project Ga0315915, IMG submission 207738) | Medicago polymorpha root nodule microbial communities from Los Angeles, California, United States - branched nodules | ecosystem: Host-associated > Plants > Roots > Nodule | place: USA... | reverse complement strand
CCTTGAAAATATGCCTATGACGGGTAATAGACCAGACTCAAGCCTATAATTTTTGGATTTCTGCTCTTCCCCCTGCACTTTTCGCTCGCGCCCTGCAACCATGACGAAATACCCCTGTGTTACTTAAGTAATGTTGTGTGAGTTAACTCACGCACGTGTTACACCCAGCGTGAGTTAACTCACACAGGGGTATTTTGGCCTGCATGAGTTAACTCACGCCAGTTTTGAAATTTCAAAAGTGGGCTCAATTCCAATTATGTGGTGCTGGGTGGTTAAGCTACTATATTTGGTCCCTTTGACTGTAGTACTATTTTTTTTCTCTTATATTTTGTGGGCATGTAATCTTCATGGATTATTTGGTGTGTTATTGATGTGGGATCCACAGTGAATATGGAACCCAAGTTCGGACAACATTCTAAGTCAAAGTATTGTCTTGAGCTGCACACAGTCATGATTTTGTTCACAACCACAAGTCTTTAGTCATGATTCCCATGAACAGTGAAGCCATTAATGAACAAACCACCCTTAAACTTTTGGAAGATCCCACACAACACACTAAAACGTTGTGATCCACAATTATATATCCACTTTTGCAATTTGAAAACTAGTGTGAGTTAACTCACACAACATTACTTAAGTAACACAGGGGTATTTTCGTCATGGATGCAGGGCGCGAGCGAAAAGTGCAGGGGGAAGAGCAGAAATCTAATTTTTAAAGTAGGCCAGACTTAAGCCTTACAAAGTCCGACCCGGCCTAACCCATTTCCACCCCTACTTGTTGGGCTATGACTATTGATGACAATTTATCTATTTAATAAACTTATTAATATCTTACTCTAGATTTGCCCTCTCATATCGACTCTCTTTCCAACTTGGTTTGGAATTGGCCAAGTCCTTAAAGGATTAAAGTTTATCTTTGGAAACTTTGTTACGATCGCCTCCTCACTAATGCTCAACGCATGAAAAGTGATGCTATTTGTTCCCTACGTGGTGATTAGAGAGAAAAAATTATGCATTAACTTAGAGATTTGTTGCATTGGAATCTTTCATCAAATAAAATTGTTGTTTCTAATACTATCTGAATTGTTTATTTTGTTGTTATGATTTGAAAATTGTGGAAACAATCTTATTTTTTAGGGTAAAACTATTATAGATAGGTATTTTTTTTATTTTTATTTTTGACAAATTGATAGGTATTCTTGAATCCTCCAATATTATGGTCCATCTTATCATGCAAGACTCAATTCACGGTATTTCTCTATACTCTACTAACATCAAAATTGAGTTTCATATTGTTTGGCACCCTTCCCCTCCTTCTTTCTATGAATTAAATGTCAATGGCTATCATAATACCACCACTCGTTCCACGAATTGTGGTGGTTTAATTCGAGAATCATTTAACAATATCATCAACAAATTCCACTATAATATTGGAACCTCTAATGTTATTAAGGGAGGCGCTCGAGAGGGGGTTGGTAGTTGGTTTAACGATCACTTACGACGGGAGGTGGGAGATGGATCATTTGTTTACAATTATTTGACATCAAGTGATCAACCTTTAAACAAAGACCACACTACAATTATTTGGTATAAAGAGGTTTCTTTAAAAGTCAACATATTTACTTGTAGTTTATTACGTAATCGTCTTCCAACAACTGACAACTTAATCAGGTGAGGTATACTTCAACCAAATATTCATTTTCGGTCCCACGGTTGCAGATCTCACGAGGATATGAATCATATGTTTTTGACTTGCAACTTTTTTGGTAAATTTGGTTTGAAATCTACAATTGTCTCGAATTGATTTCAGTCAATCCAGCTATTGTTAAGGATCATTTGCTTCAATTCTAATCGTTGGATGGCTTCTCAAAAAACATTTATTCTGATTTTTACTTGACTAATTGGCTCTTTTTTGTTTGGATTGTTTGGCGTGACAAGAATGCTATAATTTTTCAACAATAGGGGGACTCGATTCACAAAATTATAGAGAAAATTAAACTCCAATCCTTCTGGTGACTGAAGGAAGATCATCCCAATTTTGCTTTTAATTACCATATATGTTGGCTTAATCTCCTTCAATGCTTGGGTGTTCTAATTTAGTTTCAGTATCATCTTTGTTTTTTTAGCATTCCTACTACGTGGCTTTATTGCTTCGACTTTTTATTGATTTGTTGATGTAACAAATACTTTTCTTCCTTAGATATTTTCTGGTCCTTCTTCTCATGGAAAGACTAAATGACTTGATAAATATATTTCATTTTAGCTTCTTTAAAATATAAAAAAATCAACTTTATATACAACTTTCTCTTAAGACAATTGTAGACTAGCAGCAAAACCACTCCTATTTAGGTGTCATAATGGAGGATTGTGTCAATTTATTTTCTAGCTTTTATAGTTCGCAATTTTCTCATATCAGGCGTGTTGCTAATTAAGTTGCACACTATTTAGCAAAAAATTTCATTTTCTACTCAAATTTTGTCTTGATTGGAAACTTCTATTTGTATCTTTAATGTGTATGCTCTCAATTTGATGCCAGATTTTCATAATGAAATGTGTTTCAACCGTAAAGTAAAAAAACTTCAATGTCATTTTATTTCTTGCTTAAATCACAAATTTTCTACATTTTTTTCCTTAAATTATTATAGGTAAAATTAATCTTATTTAAATTTTAAGTTTAAGATTTAGGCTTAAATACCTTTTTGATTCCTCTATTTTTAAAAACAGTATTTTGATCCTTCTATTATACAATTTTGTTGGATATTTTGGTCCACCTCCATTTACAATGATGTGACATCATCATTAATAAGGTGGTACTAATGTGTCATTCCTGACTGGAATCCACATCAACATTTTATAATTTAATATAAAAATTATTAATGTTTATAATTTAAAACGTTTAATTAAATCAAACGAATTTTTTTAATTAAATTAATTAATAATTAACAATTTCTTAACTTCAACTTCATCATTATCATCAACAACACAAGTTTCAGAATTGCCGAGATTCAAAATGAGTTTCATAAATAAATGGAAAAATAAAAATCATTCTCCATCCAAAAATCAGAAGATCTAAAAATCTCAATGGACAAACAAATCCTTGCTTCTTCCAAATCAACCACCTCAACTACGACACAATCCTCGCCATTCTCACGGTTGCAATAACATTTTCTACCTCGCTTCACCTTGCATTGCTGATAAAGTCCATGTCCCACATATTGATTTGGTCCCCTTCTTTAAAAAGTTCAACTTTTTCATTTTTTGTTAGACCTCATTTCGGTCATGAAGCTATTAGGTTTATTTTTGTAGAAGGAGCTTCCAGACCTTGCAATTAAAGACCATGAATGCGCGCAAAAAAAATGGAGGGGGACGAAAAAAAATTTAAATTCTTAGGTATATTGGAGTTTGGTTAGGTATCAATACCCTCTACGCAAAATTTGTTTAACATTTAAATTTATTTTAAAATAAATAAATATGACATGACATTGATTGATTGGATGAAGGTACATACTCAGCCAAATTATATGGATATATTTCTGTTTACCCATTAATAATAGTGGAATTAAAAACTTTTTTACAGTTGTATTACATTAGATTTGACCTCTGTCATTTGAGATTGCAAATTTAGTTTATATTTTCTTAAACTACAATTACTTATTTTGAAATTTATATCGGTAAAAAAAAAGTATTTAACTTGGTGATCACATTACTATAGACAATGTAATTTGATACAAAAAATTATATTTTACAAATTTATTAGAATAGCATAGCTATTAACAAAAATGAAATTGATACAACTTTTAATAGTATTTTATATACACTTTTATGCTTTAAATATTTAATTTATATTTATTATTTTAATAAGTGAGATAATATATAACCGCAATTATTTTATACTAATATGCATATTTATAAACTTCTTAGAGATTCCCTCAAAAAATAAACTTCTTAGAGATGTCTATATTATATTTAAATATAAAAATTAATTTTAAAAATAAAATAAAGTTGAAGTGACCGGTGCGGAAACACATGGACTCGCTAGTAATCTAAAATAAATTCTTACCTTGTTTGATAAAAACATCCAAATTTACCTCTTAATAGGTGTTGATGGCCCTTTATTCTCACAATTAGCCAAATTGTTACCCTACAATATATATATGGTTTTGTTAGAAGACTCATTTTATGAAGGTGTTTTTTAACAAGTTATTCTATGAACATTTGTTAAAAGACACCAATTAATTTTTATGAAGGTGTTTTTTAGCAAATTTATAACTAAAAAGTGAAAATCACACCGTAAGGTGTGGGTTGCTAAAAGATATCTTCATGGATGGTTTCTAGCAAAAACTCATGTGTGTGTGTATATATATATATATATATCAATCTTTTAATTTCTTATATTTATCTTGCCACATGATCACTATAAATAATTGTTGATTGAACTCATAATTGACAACACTTACACTCTTATTATAGCAAGGATGAAAACCAAACATTTTATCTTCGTGCTCTTTCTTTATGCGCTAATTTTTATCTCTGTTGTGGCAATTAATTCATCCAAAGATGGAGAACAATGTAAATCTCTCTCTCTCTCCGTCTCTCTCTACATATATATATATATATATATAGACACACACAAATTATTTTCTTAATTCCTTTCTTATTTCATCATATTTAATAAATGTGTTTTTTTTTATTTACAGTTGGTGCAACTGAAGAATCCAAAACAAAAATTGTGGTAGATAAGGATGAAGGTTTGAAAAGAGATAGTCATGGTGAAGACCATGGAGGAGGACACGTCGATGGAGATTGGGGATTTTGGGGAAATTTGGGAGGGCTGAAAGGTTGGTTTGAATGGATGGCAAACGAAGCAATTTCGGGAATAGGAGAAAGCCAAGGAGGGTTTGGAATCAGTTGGGGAGGAGGAGGAAACATGGGAGGGGGAGGAGGAAACATGGGAGGGAGAGGAGGAGGAAACATGGGAGGGGGAAGAGGAAACATGGGAGGGAGAGGAGGAGGAGGAAACATGGGAGGAGGAGAAAATGAAGTAGCTATGGGAGGAGAATATAGTGGTTATGGAGGAGAAAGAGGAGGAGGATGTGAAATGCCTCAGATGAGAGGAGGAGGGTATGAAGGCTATGGAAATCAAGGGTCCTGGGAATGTCCATAACAATTAGAGATATGAATGCGAGTGTTGCGTCCCATAAAGTATGTATAAGAAAAACATGCAATTTATCTTACTCCATGTCTAGTCTTTATTATTAGGATGAACTTTTTTCACTTAAATTAAAATATATTTTATTGATATTCTTAGAATGTACCATTTATATTATCACATATAAGAAGTGCCACCGTTTCATGTCACATTATTTGGTTCAATAGTGAAAAACATTGGATGTCTCGGAAGGGATGAAAAATGTTGAAAAACATAGTGCAATGTATCTTATACCAACAAGTTACAAACCAAAAGAAACACATTGAAACAAAATGCTACAAATTTAACCAAAAAGTGATTATGAAGATTCTAAACATACATAACCTTGTCGGCTACTTGATTCCTCCACGAACACCACACTAAATGCATATTTGAAGAGCTAAAAGTGATTATGAAGATTCTAAACATGATTTTCATACTCAAATTTATTGTCAAACTCACTTTTACTAACTTTTACGTCAAACATACTTTTTTTTTACAAAATTATTTTTAGCACGGTAGAAACAAGCACAAATAAACTGTTCAAGACAATGAGATATTCCTCCTCGCATTGCACAAAATGTTCAAAATTTTCAACAAACATTAAACATTAGGAAGAGCTCTAAAGAAAGAGATGTGAAGTACAATTTTAGAAGATAACTATATCTTATATTTCTTGAGGAACATGATAATTTGATTTGGTGATCCTCTCAACAAAAAAAAAAAAAATTGATTTGGTGATGTGATTTAGTTTATGGTTAACAATGTATCAAGGCATTTAAAGGGTATCAAGGCATTTAAAGGGTATGTGCATATTTAATAAAACATACGCCGATTAAGTTCATATGATGCAATCAATAAACTTGTCTCAAGCTGCTCAAAGTCCATACGCATATTTAAAAAAACATACACAACATTAACATGCCCTTTAATAAAAAACATTAGACATGCTTATCGTTAGGATATTATGAATGTGTGTCTAGCTTCTGTTTCTTCTTTTGATATTAATTGTCGATGTCATTTTGCTAGCCAGTAATGATATGTGTTTATTACGCATAATCAATAAATTCCTCATAAATACTCTCTCCATTCGTAAATACATTTCGCAATTTGACAATGAACATTATTCACATAATTTACTTTGATCATATTTTTTAATTAATATATAAATGCAAATTTTACATATAAGTTGTTCGATTTGTCTCAATGAATATTTTTAAAATATCAAATTTTTATAATTTTTTATATAGATAAATAAAATTATTTTATTTTAATAATTTACATATTTTGAGATCATTCTCGATGTATCATTGGTATGTTGCAAAAGAGCTATTTTTTTTTTGAAGAGAAGAAGCTTAAAACATTTCATTAATCAATATGTGTTCAATACAATTAAGTATTACATACAGAGAAATGCTAACAACACACCTTCTAACACACACTTTTCAACACACTCTCTTTGATTGGTTAAAATTCACATGAGACCCACAAAAAGTATATGGGACCCACATGATTTGGTGGGACCCATGTGAATTTTAACCAATCAAAAGGAGTGTGTTGAAAAGTGTGTGTTAGAAGGTATATTGCTAGCATTCCTCATTACATACAATAACTGGAAACTAGCTGACAATGTGCCTTAACTAAAGCGAGAGGTGTCTCATTTGCAAAAGAGCTATTTAATTCTCGATAGATGCAATCATGATATAAAATTGTCGCCAAAGGATAAAATTTAGTGTCACATAGTGCCCCTTGATGATGTTGAGAAAGAAGAAATGCAAAAATCTCCTTGTGCCTTGGTTGTGGGGAGTGGAATGTATACTCAAGTTTGTATTTGTCCTAGCATTTTATTTTACATTTGAGAAATAGTAAAGTGTGCAACATTGTAATTTGATGGAAACAAATAAGGGTCTTGTTAACAAGTGTTCTAAAGACACTTGTTAAGGATTCATAAAATAAAAACAATTGATAATTTTTATGTAGAAAAATTTACTTTTTGATGTTTTAATGTGTTGAATGTACAAATTTCAAGACAAAATTTCCATTTTAAACCTCTTATCAAGTGTCCTTAGGACACTTGTTAACATTTCTCAACAAATAATCTCATGCACAAGTTTCTACGACCATCTCTTTTAAGCCTAATTCAAGAGTTGAGACTATAAAGAAAGTAAGTCTAGTTTGGTCACAACCCCATATAAAAAAAAGGGAAGGGAAATGCTAACAAATGTTTTTGGGTCATTGTTTAAACAATCATTAGCACTAACTTTTGCATAGAAATATGTGTGATTATTCCTTTTTCATACTCCCTCCGTCTCGTTTTTAATGACCCAATTTAAAAATATATACTCCACTTGGTCTCAAATGTAAGAAACAAAAAAAAATGCACACATATTAAGAAAGTGGATTGGCCACATTTAAGTCATTATAAAAAATGATATTTTTCTAATTTTACCCTTGTCTTGAAGTATTAAAGACATTAATGAGGTGAGTTTAATGAGGGTAAACTTGAAATTGTAGCATTTAATAGGTTCATTTTACTATTTTTTTTCTTATATTTGAGACCACCAATTTTTATTTTTTGTTTCTTACATTTGAGACCGGAGGGAGTACTCTTCATATAACATGTTTTTACTCTATTTTTCTATTAATATATAAAAACAAAATATAGCATATAAGATGTTGTTGGATTCGTCTCGACGAATATTTTTTGAATATCAAATTTTCATAATTTTTTCTAATAGAATCTTAAAGATATTTAAGTTTAAAATTGTGCATTGATATACGTGACAAAGTCAACTAAGTCAGATAATATGGGACGGAGGGAGTATGTTTGACTTATGTTTTCAAGAGAATATTTCTATTTATGATTTCTTTAAACAATGCATTTAGGACACATGTTAGAAAAACCCTATAAAAAAATGTATTTGGTCATATATAAGGACGGTGTCCTAACATTTATTTTACATTTGAGAAATAGTACAGTGTGCAACATTGTAATTTGATGGATGGAAACAAGTAACAAGGGAGAGAAATATTTACACATAAATTTATAATAAAATGATAAATCAAACATGAGAAATGTTGACAAGTATTCTAAGAACATTTGTTAAGAATTATTTTTCTTTTTTGAGAATGATGCACTAAACATGTTGAAACTTTTATAAATTGACTTTTTTTTTACGTAACCCTCATCATTATTTCCACTTTTTGACTTATTAACAAGTGATCTTAGTTAATAAAAAAAAAGTGACCTAAGAACACATGTTAGTATGACCCATAAAATTATGTTTTGGAGAAATATCTTTATTTGCATACACTATTTCATGCACTATAATACATTTGCTATAATGTGTGTGTATCAAAGTGAGGGCCAAGGCTTACACGACTATGAATGTAGGTCCGTCCCCGGTCATATGCTTAAGTTGGTGCAACTCGCTACTATAATCGTTATACTTTGTTGCAACATTAAGATAGCTTACTTTATTTAATTAAGTAGTACTATGAACCTTCGTGTACCGAAGCTCTATACCCCCATACGTATTGAATTCTTCTCATGTCGCGTACCGCAAACCCGTACCATGTACCAACGCGAATTGCGAATTGTGTGACTATAGAATGGAAACAATGAAGAGTAGATGTGCGGTCATCGGTTGTTGATTGCCAGATTAATTCAAACGGATAAAGAGAAGAGTTGAGTGACATATATAGTTTAACTAGTTTCGGCATAAACTCACTCGTCTAAGATGGCCGACAATCATACCAAAACTCACGAAAAAAGTAAACTATCATAAAAGTATGTTGGTGGGGGTTAATATATCTGATTCTTGGTTACATGAGGTTGCTTTGGTTTTGCATTGTAAGCATGGTAGTTTGGATTAAATAGGATACTATTTGTTTGCAAAAAGAACAAGGTAGTTTGGTGGTTAAGAGGCTGACGAAGCTTAATTTAGCTTTGCTTGATAAATGGTTTTGGATGATACTGGGAGTTTATGGTATAAGGTGTTATGTGAGTGTTGCGGGCATGAAATGGGGTGGTTGAGTGTAGGGAGGGGAGGTGGGTCAGTGTGTTGGTAGACTGTGAATAATATTAGAGAGGGTGTTGGGATGATCGATTGAAGTTGGCTGTTTGATAATATTAGTTGTAAGGTTGGGGATGAGTCTTCTACTCTGTTTTGAATGGTAGATCTACCATCCTTGGTTGGATGGTAGATCTTTGAAAGATAGTTTTAGAACTTTGTTTGAGTTAGTTAATAACAAATTGACACCAGTAGCAGAGATGTTTGCTTTGGGTTTGGGAGTGAATGGTGAGGCTTGGAAGTGACGTATGAGGTTGTTTGCTTAGGAAGAGGAGTTGGTGGGGTGGGGGTTTAAGCGGCTAACATCAGTTGTTTTGAGGGTATTGGTGGGTGATAAGTAGGTTTGGAATTTACACAGATCTCATTGTTATATCGTTAGCAGTGGATATAATAAATACACAGCCGTTGAAGACAACATTCATTGGAATACTTCTCATCTCTTGTGGATAAAGGTTGTTCCTATCAAGGTTTCTATTTTTACGTGGCGACTGTTTCTAAATCGTGTTTTGACAAGGGATAACTTGGTTAATAGGCGTAGTTTAGCCATCAATAATCAGGGATGTCCTGCGAATTGTGGTTCGAACGAGGATAGAGACCACTTGTTTGTTAAATGTGATTTTTTGATAGAATTTGGTATCTTATTTCTAGTTGGTTTGGTTTCGCTTCGACTCTTCATGGCAGTTCATTGGATCATCTAAATCAATTTGGTGGGTTAGGGGGATTTTCTAAAAAAAAAGTTAGATTATGCCTTAATATCATTTGGCTATATGTTGTTTGAGTTATTTAAAAAGAGCGTAACATGCAGATTTTTCAGCGAAAGGAAGAAAACTTGTAGGCGCTTTGTGAAATGGTGAAGCTTCAATCTTTTGATTTCTAAGTCTCTACTTTCGGTCAAGAATTTCTCATGCAAGTGGACTTGAATGCTGTGCTTTAACACTTCACCTCGGTCCTTTCCAAAAGAGACATTATTCATGAAGGATCTCCTATCGACAATCATAGCCTAATTTCACAAGTTTACTAATCAACCGATTACTTCTATATACTCAAATTTATATGAGATTATTTATTTTAAATATTTTGTTTGGTTCAAAACTGAAATAATATATTAATGGTGAAATACCTCATGTGCTTCTTTAAGTTAGGTGTTTACAATAGGCTTAATTGCACTTTTGACCCCCTATCTTTTCAAAAGTTGCGATTTTGGCCCCCTAACTAATTAAAATACAAAACAGCCCCCTTAAGTGAGGTGGCCCCCAAGGCCACTTTTGACTTAGTCTTCGCTGACGTGGCACCCACATCCCTTAAGTGAGGTGCCACGTGTAATTAGTTAGGGGGTGCCACCTCAGCGAAGACTAAGTCAAAAGTGACCTTGGAGGTCAAAACTGCCAAAGATCCAATACATAAAGGGTTGTTTTGTATTTTAATCAGTTAGGGGCCAAAATCGCAACTTTTGAAAAGATAGGGGGCCAAAAGTGCAATTAAGCCTTTACAATAAATTGTTCATTTAAGTTTTATTTTTACAAATTGATTTTAAGTTTGTTTTTTTTACAAATCTATTTTTTAAGTCATATAATATTTACACTGTTATCCATTTTTTTCAATCAACTTCGTAAAAAAATGTTTATTGACCATTTAACATTGATGTGGTAGGTTCAAAATTGCTTATAGCATCAAACATGATTACTTACACTTATTTTCTTCTTGTTTTTGAATTCAAATATAATTTTACAGATAAATAGTTTATCAACAACGTTATTAATTAAGTAATCGATCAATTTTATTTCAAATCAAAACCGAATAATAAATCTATGAACTCTAGTTTTGAGAGCAATGAATTTAGAACCGCCAACTTAATATAAACGTCCACATAACATACTTTTTAGGCTTAAATGCTCTTTTGGTCCCTTAAGTATTTATTTGGTATCGCTTTGGTCCCTTAACTAATAAAAAGATTGTTTGAGGATTTTAAGTTTTTTTTTAGTCTCGTTTTGGTCCCTTCTGTTAGGTTTCCGTTAGGGTTTAAAAAAAAAGTTAACTCCTGAACACGTGTCACCTTGTCATTGGCTTTGAGATTTTTTTTTTTACAATTTTTTTTAAAAATATATATACTTTTTTTTTTATTAAAAAAATCCCACAGCCAATGACAAAGTGACACGTGTCCAAAGTTAACACGTGTCACCTTGTCATTGGTTCTGGAATATTTTTTTTTAAAAATAAAATATATATTATAAAAAAAAATATTAAAAAAAATTCCCAGAACCAATGACAAAGTGACACGTGTCCAAAGTTAACACGTGTCACCTTGTTATTGGTTCTGAGAATTTTTTTTAAAAATAAAATATATATTATAAAAAAAAATATTCAAAAAAAATAAAATCTCAGAGCCAATGACAAGGTGACACGTGTCCAAGAGTTAACTTTTTTTTTAAACCCTAACGGAAACCTAACAGAAGGGACCAAAACGAGACTAAAAAAAAATTTAAAATCCTCAAACAATCTTTTTTTTAGTTAAGGGATCAAAGCGATACCAACTAAATACTTAAGGGACCAAAAGAGCATTTAAGCCTACTTTTTAATTGATATTGACAAAAATATGATAATAATGTAGATATTTTATGATTGGAGATCACTATGTAACAAAAAAACTAAAAAACAAACTTGTTATAAATATCTCTATTGATCTAATAACATGAGTAGCAAAATAAAGAGTACAATTTCATATCAATATACAATGACTCAAAAAAACATTCTCACAATAACACAAATATTATATATTTTTTCTGGTCAAGATACAGATATCGTATTTACTAAAATGTTTAGAAAAGTATCTAAATTATCAAATATGATTGGATGTATTTTTTATTTTATTTTTTATAATTGAATGTATTTATAGTTTTATACTACATATAAAATAACCTTATTATATACCTAAAAATGTTATTTAATTGACTGATATTATTGTATACCATGTTTTTAATTAATTAGTTAGGATTTTTTCTATATTCAAATCTTACCCAGTTCAATGTTTCAACCAGAAAATGCATGAACAACAATTTGTAAAATCGGTAAGAACGCGTTTTCCATACAAACAAAATAACAAATTCTGTTTCCTTTTAACAACCCTTCTTGTTCCTTTGTAAATGTAACACAACACAACCTCTTCAGTTACAAAAATTTCATCTTTGTGTTTTTTTTGTTCCTGCTTCAAATTTTCCATCACCCTTTTCAATGGAATCGTTGATTTCTCTTAAGGGTAACTTTCATGTCTTCCCTTCATTCTCTTCCAATCCCAGAACCACTTTTCCTCCAACTCAAGTCAATACTTATAGAAAAAACTCAATTTTTACGTTTTCTGTTCGAGCACAGGTGAATTTTTTGTTTCAAATTTTCTACTTTTTTGTACTGTTTTGTTGTTTTTCATTGTATATTTATCTGGGTCTATCTCATTTATCTTTTTGGGGTGTTGGTTTAGTTGAATTTTGAATGATATACGTGTTCAATTGGACTGTATTATATGCTGTTTTGATTAAGGTGAAGCATAATGAAGGTTCTGATGCAATATCCACATGTAGTGAATTTAGTTTTTTTTAGCTGATATATGTTTTCAATTGGAGTGTGTGTTGATGCAATTTTTTGTGTTTAATTGTGAAGAGCCCTTTTTTTTCATCATGTTTTTGGGATTATTTGCTGTTTTGATTAGGTGGATCCTAATGAAGGTTCGGCTACAATAGCTACATCTGGTGAATCTGTGGTTGAAGCTCTCAAAGTTAAGGAATGGGAAGTAGGAATGTTTCATAATGAGGTTGCTGCTACCCAAGGTATAAAAATAAGGAGAAGACCACCAACTGGACCCCCTAACCATTATGTAGGACCTTTTCAATTCCGGTTGCAGAATGAGGGCAATACACCGCGTAACATCTTGGAAGAGATTGTGTGGAACAAGGACAAAGAAGTCGCACAAGTATTATTTTTGATTTGCTTTGTGCTTCTATTAAGTTTTTCATGAAATTGATAGCTTGTGCTAATGTGAACTATTTGGTTTTCAGCTCAAAGAAAGAAAACCCCTTCTTATGGTTAGGAAGGCCCTTGACAATGCACCTCCTGTTCGGGATTTTATTGGGGCTCTAAGGGCGGCTAATGAGCGAACTGGATTGCCGGGATTGATTGCTGAAGTGAAGAAGGCTTCACCAAGTAGAGGCATCTTGAGAGAAAATTTTGATCCAGTAAGTTTGTTTTGATTTCCACTACGAACTTTACGGATAGAACTGTTATCTTTCTACTTTATTTGTGTAATTCTGAAGTTATTACTGATATCATGTGGGAAATGTTTGTTTTGGCTCCAACTGGCTATATCTCATTCAGTGTTGTCAAATAACGGCTGTAGCACTATAGGGTAGTGGACATTTAACGTCTATTGTTACATGATACGCAGTTTAGTAGAGTGTTGTCAAATAGCGGTTGTAGTAGTGCTACAACTAGCATAGCGGAATTTAAACAAACCACTAGTTTCTGTGATCAGCAATCGACAACATAGACCCCTTTGAATCTCGTTGGTTAAAGTCATGCTAGACTATTTAACTATTCCTTTTATCTGTCTTTGCTAAATCTACTTGCTACACCACGAGTTTTTTATTTGAGTCATGTTTGCGGAGAGAGATCATAAATTATTATGTTGCATATCAAATTCTTGTTTTGTTCATCTAATGCAGGCGCACAGTTTGCTTTTTTACTATTATTGCATTTACAGAGTCAAATCTATAGTTTTGTAAAAACAAATCTGCTTTCATTAACCCCAGCTAATGTAAATATGAACTTATGAAGGTGATATTGCTTTTTTTTTTGTGTGTTATGCCACATGACTTAGCAAGCATCAACAAAATATGTACTAAAAACTTTAAATTATCAGTTGATATCAAGTACGGTATACCTATTTTTTGGAAGTTCATCTGTTTCTCAATAACTAGTACAGGTTCTTGGTTTTCAAAGAAGTATTGCTTCAAAATAAGGGCCTGTTCTGTTTTTTCTTTTTTAATTACAAAGATGTTATTAAGTCGATTATTTTGGTCTCCTTGTATTTTTGCATCACATCACCTACCAAACCCTTCAAGCAACTTATCAAACACCGTTGCCAGTTTTTATCTCTTCTCTTCACAGTGTGTGCCACTGTTTAGCGTGTTGTGTGTGCCTTAAAATTTCACAAAACAAACGTTGAAGTTTGAAAATTTTGGTGCAAAACTGGTCATTTCTGCAAGGCGTTACAGAGGGGCGCAAGACTGAATTGTTGATTCAGTTTTGGGATTTTTTTCCCTGCCAGAACCGCAAGGCGGCCTCACTGGGGTGCAAGGCGCCCAGTGGACCATTGGGCAGGGGTGCAAGGCGCAGGGACTAGGGGCTAGTCTCGATTTCAGCACCACTATTTAAGATTTCTTCTTCATTTTGTTGTGTAATCTTTTGAGACCAAAAGAGGGAACTTTTAGGAAACTTAGAGGCCAAGGGTTAAGTACTTTTGGGGTGAGAATCTTGGGTAAGGAAACAGTTTTCATTCACCTTGGGTGGTGAGATCTCATTAGAGGGAGGATCAAAGCTTTCTCTTAGGATCTCATTGTGGATTGAACGACTTGAAAAAGAGGTAGAAATTAGGGTTTGTTCTAGAAGAGCTTTTGGATGTAACTTCTTTGTATCATTCATTTCATAGTGGATTGGAGAGCTGCTCTCTCCATTAGACGTAGGTCATATTGGGCCAAACTGGGTAAACTAATATTGGTGTGTTGTTCCTTGTAATCTTGGATTATGTTTGTGGAGTTGATTTACACTTAGTTGCTTGATCTGGTGTTGTTGCTATGAGACTGTTTGGTTATTGGTTGCCTTTGATATCTATTCCACACATCTAAGTTCGTGGTGTGGTTTGAGGTTGAATTCACAACATAATGGATTCTCTCTTGCAGGTTGAAATTGCTCAATCTTATGAGAAAGGTGGAGCAGCATGTCTGAGTGTTCTAACAGATGAAAAGTATTTTAAGGTAAACTAACTTCAAAATTCGTTAAAAAATTCTTACAAATCAAGCACTGCTAAATGTTAATATTTGGTAGATTGAGCGTTATTATATTGCAGCTAAACGATAACTAACTCTAACTTGATTTTTGTTTTCTTTTCCAGGGAAGCTTTGAAAATTTGGAGTTAATAAGAAATGCTGGAGTAAAGGTTTGCTAAGTGAATTGCATATATCCTTGATATAAGATTTATTCTACCATCTAATGCTTTATGTAGACCATGCTTATAACACTAGAAAAAAATATATGCAGTGCCCTTTGTTGTGCAAAGAATTCATCATAGATGCTTGGCAGCTCTACTATGCTCGATCGAAAGGTGCAGATGCAGTCCTTCTAATTGCCGCTGTTTTACCTGATCTTGACATCAAATACATGGTTAAGATATGCAAATTACTTGGACTGGCAGCTCTTGTTGAGGTAAAGATCGCTACTTCATTCGTTTCCTTAATGTGCATGACGCCCGATTGGAATAACACATTCTTTAGCTATTATAGTGTAAACTTGGTCCTGAAGTGAGTTGATTGAATTTGAAATAGTTTAATTTAAACTGTGATTGGAAGCAAGCACTAAAGCCTATTTATTATATTTACAAGTATGAAATCTACTGATAGGCGAAATTTACTTCAGAACCGTAACGATACAAAATTAACTTCAATTTAAATTTTAAACCTTGAACTTTTATGATTGATTTGTCGAATGTGATACCTACACTGTAGCTGGTTCTCATTTACAGAAGTCGCTAATATGATTTTCTTAGATCTCTCGATCTGTATGTCATGTTTCTTATTTGTGCTGAATCTTTGATTTATATCTTTCTTATGGAAATTTTATGTTTTAATGTAGGTGCACGATGAGAGGGAATTCGACCGTGTTCTTGGAATAGAGGGCGTTGAGCTTATTGGCATCAACAACCGTAATCTTGGTATGTCATATCAACCGTAATTTTGTGTGTTTGTCTATGTCTGAATATTTATTCTTAAGGATTTGAGTCATCAACTGTGGCTTCTATTTTTTGTGTGGTTACAGAAACATTTGAGTTAGATATCAGCACCACGAAGAAGCTTCTTGAAGGAGAGCGAGGCAAAATAATCCGCGAGAGAAACATAATTGTATGTTTTCACAGAAATATTATTCCATTTTAACTTGATTTTTTATTTTTTTTTACTTAAACTGATGACTATATGGTTTTGTTTAGATGGTTGGGGAATCTGGTCTTTTCACACCTGAAGATATTGCTTATGTACAAGAAGCAGGAGTTAAAGCTGTAAGTATTGAAAATTTCATTTCTATGCTAATTAAAAATTTCTTTCAGACAACCATGACGAGGCTTTAGCTTATGTTAAAAGTAATCAAATTACTAATGTCAAAATTGAATAGCTTAGCAACTCCAATATCAATGTCCCTATGCAATTTAGATCTAATCCATCTACATTTTTTTATAGTCAGTCCATCATGATCGTCGGATCATTAAAAACATTTGGCTTTAATCTTAACTACTTCTCAAGTCACATATAATTGTTTCTGATTAGTTGACGGTATAAAACTTTTAAGTTTGTACTTTGACAGTGTATCGAAATTAAACTCTTGTCAATTTTTCACAGGTTTTGGTGGGAGAGTCTATTGTGAAACAAAGTGATCCTGGAAAGGGAATTAGCAATCTCTTTGGCAAAGATATATCTGTTTGAGTTGACTGATTTACATAGGAGATTAAATTAAGGTTCTTCATCTTGCTGTACCTTTTGTCTTTGCTTGTACTAAATTATCAAAGTCTTGTCATCAGCAAACATGTACCAAAACATCTTTTTGCGTTGACAGTTTTTCTTTACATATTATAATAAGATTTTTCATTTGATACTTTTTACATTTGCTTGTACTAAATTATCAAAATTTTGTCAGCAGCAAACATTTACCATAATATAGTATATTATGCATGTTTATTTTAACAATTAAATTATATCATTTTGTGAGACATAGATACGTTAGCAAAAGGCGGAGCATTTATAGCTTAGAGGTGAAAGTTGGCGATCTTATTATATCACAAATTATACAGTTCAAATATCTTTGTTACATAGTACAAAAAAGACGGAAAAATAGAAGAATATGTAAATCATCGAATTCAAGTCAAATTAGGTATTTGAAATGGAGCAGGGCCAGGGGCTGACCCAAGTATAGAACATGTTTTTTAAAACACTTTAATTTTCATACCACATATTGACTACACTCAAGTGAGGCTTCAGCTTCCTAGAATGTGGTTGGCTTACCAGTTTTGGAACTGCCTTCAGAACTGTGTCTGGCTCGACATTTCCTTTCACTACTACTTTCTGTTCCTTCAAATCAATGTCATACGATTCCACACCATCCAATTTTCTCAGAACTATCTTTACATCTCCAACACATCTTTCACATGACTTATGGGGATGATGATATAAGGAAGAGATAGAAGTCATAGGAGAAGGAAAAATATATAGGCATTTAACACTTTTTATGAACAAGTATAATATATATTATGAATGTCAGAGTTTTCAACGACTATTATCATTTTGTCTACATACAATATAACATACCTTTCTATCTTTATACATATATATATATATATATATATATATATATATATATATATAATATAACTTATTTATATTAAATATAAGAAATGATCAAACTACTCTAGAAATAATTGAGTATAGCTGTGAATTGATTTCTCCTATTTGAAGAGTATGTGAGGATTGTGAAACCTTCCTTAATTAGCCAAATTGAGGTACTTTTTCATTCAAATGTGCTAATATAAATGGTACAATATAAAGATATTAGTGAAAGGTATTCAATTTCAGGGAAATATGGTCACCCAATTATATCCTTAAAAAAAAAAGTGTTCACCCATTTATAAACTAGTCATAGAGTAGTATAGAGTCCAAGCTTTTCTTTTTATATAGTGCCTGTGATACAAAACACACATGCATCTATCTGGTTTTCATGGTTGTTCCACATGATCGACATTTTCGATTCCTCCGCCTTCTCCTCCAGGTCCTTTTGTTTCTCCCCGACCTTCTCCTCCAGATCCTTCAGGAGCTCCTCCTCCCCCAGGTTCTTTATTTTCACTTCCTTTTGAACCTTCTTTGTTTCCTCCTCCTCCTCCTCCAGGTTCTTTATTTTCACTTCCTTTTGAACCTCCTTTGTTTCCTCCTCCTCCAGCTTCTCCTCCAGGTCCTCCATTGCCTCGTCTTCTAGGTGTCCCTCTTCCTAACCAACCCCCCATATCTACATCATCATGTTCTCCTCCCCAGTATCCACCCCCTCCACTCCTTCCCCAATATTTATCCATATCTACCTCAAGTTTTGTTTTGTATTCTTCAGTTGCACCAGCTGCAAATTAACACATACACATTTATTAAATTTATAGTTAGAAGAAAGTAATTGTGAGAACAATTTATATACAAATATTTAAATATACATTGTTTCTCATCTATGGACGACTTAATTGCCACAACAGAGATAATAATTAGTTCACAAAGAAAGAACACAAATATACAAGGCTTAGTTTTCATCCTTAATTAAGAGTTTAATTGTAGTTAATTATGAATTCAATAAGAAGCTATTTATAATGATTATGGGACAAGATAAATATATGAAGAACAAAAAAAGCTTGATTATATTCAATATATATCGTAACAATTTGGCTAATTGAGAGAATAATGGGCCGTCAACACCTATTGAGAGGTAAATTGGGGTGTGTTTGTTTAGTGATGTAAGAAAAAAAAATTATATTGCTAGAAAGGTATTTGTGCTTTTTCACATGTCACTTCTGTTTTAGTGTATGTTTTAAACAATAAAAAATTAAATTTGCGTATTGTTAAAAGGTAATGCATATGTATAAAAAAAAGTAAAATAATTAATGCATTATGCATACAGTTCTATGAAATTTCAAAATATGAAAATAAAATTAAAATAAGTGTATTTATGTTATCTCTCTCATTTGGTTACTGTTGCTATTGTGTTAGAGTGTGAGAGAAAAAGTTATAAACTAATCTCTATATTTTTCTACCGATGTTTTACTTTTTTTTCCCCAACTTTTTTGTACCGAGATTGGAAGATCAAACAACTATAAACTAATCTCGATAGTTTCTTCTATTTTTCTAGTAAAACTTGCACTAATTAATAATCCCCACAATAAAGATGGAGATTCGAAATTGGAGAGTAGCTTAGATAAGAATTATTTTATTCACGTAAATACAACTCATACCGTAAAAAATTGCAAGAACATTTGATTTTCTGACGTGGGTTAAACCCAACAATAAAATGATACTGGTACTAAATATTGTTAACCTATGAGTATGATTAATTAATGTGACTAATGATCATTTTACATCCATCTTTGTTAAGGATT
>Ga0315915_1003567_pt1 | contig 19694 bp, 7 predicted proteins | sample MpolbnodulesMG_FD_207738 | JGI IMG/M metagenome (GOLD analysis project Ga0315915, IMG submission 207738) | Medicago polymorpha root nodule microbial communities from Los Angeles, California, United States - branched nodules | ecosystem: Host-associated > Plants > Roots > Nodule | place: USA... | reverse complement strand
AACATTTTTACTCGTATTTAATACAGAAATAATGTTTTGTACAACTTGTGCATATGTCTATATTTTTATTCATATATCAATACAAAGATTTTATTTTATATAATTTCTACGCAATTGCGACTTGCTTCAAAAAAAAAGAGCGCAACACGCTCAACCGTGGGAACAGGGGGAAGCTTGGAAGTGGCGGCGTCGTTTGTTTGCTTGGGAGGAGGAGAAGGTGCGAGAGTGTTGTGATATTTTAACTAATATTGTTTTGCAGCCTAATCATTATGACAGGTGGATTTGACACTTACATGCTTCCAACAATTATAACGTCACAAGTGCTTATAACTATCTGTTAACACCAACCAACAACAACTTGTCAGCAACTCATATGTCAGAAATCTGGAACAAGGAAGCGCCCCTGAAAATTAGTCTCTTTGCTTGGCATCTGTTGCGAGATAGATTACCAACAATGGACGATCTAATTAAAAGACATATTTTACTTCCAAATGCTCCGTTATGCGTGGGTGGATGCGGTATGATGGAGGATGCAAAACACTTATTCCTCTCTTGTGATTTTTTTAGTAAACTTTGGTATGGTATTTCTCATTGGCTTAGTTACCACATAGTGTTTCCTGAACATGTGCCAGACCATTTATATCAATTTGGCACCTTAGGAGGTTTCTCAAAAAACAACTGCTCCGCTTCTCATCTTATATGGCTATCTTGTGTGCGGGTGATTTGGTTTGAAAGGAATGTTCGGGTTTTTCACCAAACAGAAGCTTCGATTAATCAATTGTTAGATAAAGTTAAGTTTCAATCTTACTGGTGGCTGAAAGAAAATCGTCTTAGTTTTGTTTTCTCCTACCATTCTTGGTGGTTAAATCCTTTACCTTGCTTGGGAATTATTATGTAACAGGGTAGCTCTCTTTTTTGGTTTTTCCTGTTTTTGTTCCCCGTATTTTTTTGATTGTATTTGATACTCTTTCAGCTGGGTTTTCGGCACTCCTTGTGCTGAAATCTTCAGGCATTCAGTAATATATTTCATTTTACCTTCTTAAAAAAAAAACCGTCCCTATGCACGAGTATTCTGCTAGAACATTTGATTGATCTCTTGTAAAGTCTTTATTAAATTTAGTATTATTTAATTATTTAACAGAATTTTTTTGTCTAACTAATATTGTGTGTCCAGATCCGCCCATGTATGTGATAGGACCGAAAATGAAATGTGGGATAAATGTATGAAAGTTAATAGTATCCAATTAAATGTTTTAGAAAAAGTGCATTGTACATGTTTAATATTAGAGTTGTGTTATTTGAACAATTATTTCAATGATAACTTATGAGATAACCATTAATTTAATATAACCATTGTTAAAAAATAGTTTCACAAATATCATTTGTCTTAAAAAATGGTTTCACAAATATCATTTGTCTTAATATTACCCCTCGTGTTCCAGCACCCTATTATTTTATTTCTCCATGATAGAATGATGATATCAGAAAATCGAAAACAAATCTCTTAAATACTGGTTGCAGGTGACAAACATATAAAAGTTACTTCACGTTTTCTTTTTATATGTAATCTATTGCAATAAACATATCTAGCTGTGAAGCAGAAGTACTAGTACTATATAAGCCATTTTGATATCAAAGGTCCATAGTTAGACATTATTATCAAGTGAAGCTAAATTGGAAGTGAGTAGTATCAAACTAGGAGATGGCAGCAACGGCACCATTGAATCTTCCTATCATTGACCTCTCCTCACCTGATCGAATTTCCACAGCCAATTCCATCCGTCAGGTTTTTCTATGCTATTTTTTTTTGAATTAATTTTGTATACTATTATTAGTATTAGTTCAACACTAGAGAAATTGATGTATATTTTAATTAATAATTAATGATTAAAATTTGTAGGCATGTGTTGAGTATGGTTTCTTTTACCTTGTGAACCACGGTGTGGACAAAGATTTTATGAAGCAAGCGTTCGAGGAGAGTGCAAAGTTTTTTTCACTTCCAATTGAACACAAGATTAAATTGAACCGTAAGGAGTACAGAGGTTATACTCCTCTCTATGCTGAGAAACTTGACCCTTCACTCTCCAAAGGTATATTATCTCTCTCTTTTCAAAAGACTTGCTACACTAGACCAATGAATGACGTGTAAGTTTAAACTCAATTACCAATCCAGTCCAAAATAAATTAGGAGTTAAACAGTGTGGTCCCTCCTTTGAAAAAAATGTGGTCCTAAAATTACCTAGTTTCAAAACAGAGGTATGAAATCGATATATGATAGAATACTATGACGCGGTCCGATCCATGATCATAATTTAAAATTAATCCATCAAAATTTAAAATTCTATTTCATTATGATTTTTTGGACAATTTTAAGGATTAAATTTATAAGGGCTTGTCTAACATGTGCAACATTGTACATGTTAAAACAACTAATAGTAGTAACTTTTTTTTGAAAAACATAAATTATTTATTCAAAAGTTTTATAGTTAATATTAAATGTACAAGTTTCAATACAAAATTTCTATTTTAAACTTCTTATCATGTGCAAATTTGCATATGATAGAAAAATCCTATTTATAAACTCAACAAGGAGGTCAAGCGCTAAAACCAGCGGCGGAGCCCTTCATGGGCTGGGGCGGGCCACGGCCCACCCAGAAAAATTAAAAAATCAACGATTATAGGTTTACTTTGCGAGATTTTATACCATTTTATGTCAGTTTTAGGTTTCGGTTGATCCAAATTCCCGCAAAGTGATGTAGTGGCCCACCCAAAAAATTTAAATAATTCAATTATAGGTCTATTTTGCAAGGCTTTAAACAATTTTTCAACGGCTAATTTTCGGTTAATTTTCAACGGCTAATTTTCGGTTGATCCAATTTTTCATCGGCTAAATTTAAATAATTCAATTATAGGTCTATTTTGCAAGGCTTTAAACAATTTTTCAACGGCTAATTTTTTTAGCTCCGCCACTGACTAAAACTATTAGCAAAAAGCTAAGTCCCATAAAGATAAGGTCTTAAAAAGAGGAACGCCTCTTATTTTAAAAGTTGGTTTTTATATCGAATCTAACTCGATATAAACTTTTAAAGATGTATTGAAGTTTATCTAAGATTCGAGGGATCACCCATCATTTATAATACATGATCAACCCTAGTAATGTTGAACGTGATTGAGTGTATTGAGTAAAATTCAAGTTTCAAATAAAATAAAGATATAAGGGCACTCATTTTCCTTAGAAGCGATTTTGTAAGAATCAATATAAGATGAGTAATGATGTTTGTGCAACTAATTAGTGACAACTTTTATGATAACCTTATTCTTTTATCTTTTTATTAGTTAAAAAATAATAGAGAAAGTAAAAATACAATGAAAATACGAGAGAGTTGTCCAAAAGTTGTCTCAAAATGGTTTTACAAATATCATTTTTCATATAAATATCTATGAAAAAGATGATTCATTTGTTCACCTAGGGGCCAGTCTATGGTTATTGATTGGGTAGCCAAAGCAACCCAAAAAATATCTTTTTATTTGCAAGAGTATGTGTATTTTATGTGAAACCCCAAATTCGCATCTTTCTGTCACGATGTAACAAATGGGATGGTGATTCGAGGATCGGCGATGGCCATTCGCATCACCGAATCACCAGATCTACCGGGATCTCTTTACCGGCGGGTTTGGTTGTTCTAGGTTGTTGCTCGCGGTGACTCTGTTCTATCCGGCGACAGTGGACTGAGCTATTGCTTGCTTCCTCTTGATATCCTTCCGTGGTACAAGCCTCAGTCACCTCCTAACCTTCTTCGATAGTCCTTTTGGTCGCCGTCAACTTTAAGGTCCGTTAAGGGTCTTGATGTGGTACTTTACTTAGTTTTCCCAGATGGTTTTTTCCGCTGTCGGAGGGACTGTGTTTTTTGACATCAGCCGCAGTTTCGACGTCGATGATTTTGGTTGAGGTTGGCGTGGCTGTTCAAAAATCTGGGTGTTCTTAGAAACTTGGATCGGTTCTTGATGGTTAAGTCTCCAGAATCTACAGATGGAGGTGCTGGAGTTGTTACAGTTGGGTTTCTGGTTCGTGGTTATTATGTCTGACTTTTGAATCTCTGATTCTTTTTCAGAGCTGTTGAGACCTGCAGGATTCATGGTTCGTTATACTGACATTGCACCGGTCTCTCTGTAATTTGTGATTTTCTTGAATTCTAGTCATTCTCTATGTTTGATTGGGACTGTTGGACTCGAAAGAGTCGTTATAGTTGTTGCCGTTTTTTGCAGGGAGTTGTTGGCTCTTGGATTTGTACTGTGTTGACAGTTTGTTCATACGCCATATTAAGATTCACCATTCATGTTGTTTGATCTGTACTGTGTGACTCGAAAGGGTTGTTAAGCTTGCTGCCATTGTTGCAGGGAGTTGAGGTACATGAACCGCCTCAGTGTTGGCTGAGGGTTCAATCACCGCATCGAAGACCTTTAATTAGTTTAGGATTAATTATAGGTCGATACACTTGTGTGTTGTTTTCATTTTTGTATCACCTGTTTGGGGTCGACCTACACTCTTGTGTAGTTTTACTGGGTTAGGTTTATGTCCCCTCAATTTTTATGTAATTTATTTCCTTCTTCTAATAATATTTATGAGCATCGGACAAAAGATTAAAGTCGGGTACCAACTTAGTTGGGAGCCACTCTTTTTTGTATGTCATTTTGCTATTGCCTTATAAAAAAAAATAATGTGTATTTTATGTTTAACTACCTCAATATAATATATTTAACTACTCCAAATAGATTTATTTGTCGAAAGTTAGGATAAATAAGATGCTTAAAAGATTATCAATTGTTTGATAGATTTATTTGGTCTTATTTTGATACTTTTGATACCATAATCAACTACAATATTTTTTTTTTATTATTAATGAGAAAATTGTAAAGACAAAGTTATATAAGTAAAATTATATAGTTTATTTTGCTTATATAAGTAAAATTACAATGAATTTTTCTTCTCATGGATTAAATTTAATAAATTAATTTAAAAAATATATATTTTATTTTATTTTGTTATATTTTGCCACCTCGTAAAAAATTGGTTAGCTATCTTTGTTTTTCATTTAAAAAATGTTGATTCTACGATTGTTGAATTTTATGAAAACTTTAATATGAAGTTTTATTATAAGCAGGTGATCCAAAAGAGAGCTATTACATTGGCTCTTTGGAAGATACCACTAGTGTTCGTTTGAATCAATGGCCTTCTGATGGTATGGATTTCCTTTGTGCTCATTCTAAATTAGGAATAATAAAAGTTAGTTTTGTATACATGGTTTGTTTTTACATGAGCTTAATTACTTGAGGTTTTTATTTTTTTTTTCTTGCATTGATACTCCAGAATTACTACCAAATTGGAAACCCACAATGGAATCCTTATTTTGGAAAACACTGTAAGTTTATTACCCTTCAAATGTATTTTTCTCTAAATTATTAAATTTCAATAATCTACAGAACATGAAGGATTTTTTTATATTTTTTTATTTAACTTAAATGGATTTTTTATATTTTTTATTTAATTTAAATATTCTTCTTATGTGCCACAACAGGTCAGCTGGCAAAGAGTTGTTGTCTCTAATTGCTTTGTCTTTGAATCTTGATGAAGATTACTTTCAGAAGATCAGTGCCTCAAACAAACCTGATGCTTTTCTTCGCCTTTTGCGCTATCCAGGTTTGTTAATGAACACGCTTCAATTTTGCATGTGATCAATGTGGAAGGCAGTAGTTAAGAGTCCTAATATCAATTTGAAATACATCAGGTGAATTGGGATGTTGTGGTGCCTCTGCTCATTCAGATTATGGCATGATCACTCTCCTAATCACCAATGGTGTTCCAGGACTACAGGTTCACATCTTTTCTTTAATATAGTTTATGTTTAATGTTAGTATTTGTATAATAATGACTTAAACATTCATATTTAAAGATATGCAAAGAGAAGTTTAAGCAACCTCAGGTGTGGGAGGATGTGTCTCATGTAGAAGGGTAAGTGCATGTATAAAAACTTTGTAATACAACCACTTTTTATAAGTCTATATATATATGCTCTTTTTCTTCCTAGTGTTAGGCGTTTTCTATTTGTATATGCAGGGCCATAATTGTCAACATTGGGGACATAATGGAGAGATGGACAAATTGTGTATACCAGTAAGTTCCATCACTCATTCACTTAAAAGTTATTTCTTTTATATCATTGTTATATAAATCATTTCTGTCATTACTTTTGCAGGTCAACACTTCACAGGGTGATGCCAACAGGGAAAGAACGCTATTCTGTAATTACTAGCCACTTCCTTGTTTGCTTTATTTGATGAAGTTTTCTAGTTCTATAACATGATTTGCGTATGCATTTCTAGTAAAATATGAGTGGTGGTGATGTGCAAATTTTGCAGGTGGCATTCTACATGGATCCACCTTCAGACTGTATCGTGAAATGCTTTGAAAGTTGCTGCAGTGAATCATCTCCTCCCAGGTAGACAAAAGTTTTAGCCAATTAGAGTTTGTTTAACAAGCTAGACTGAATTAAGAGTCTAGTATGTGTCTAAGCACACAAAAAATATATTAGAGTTCAATTTTGAGTGTGTTAAAAGAAAAACTGTTAACTGGGATGACCTAATGTGCAAGAGAGATCTATTTGTAATAAGATGAATAATTGATGGACCTGCTACGCGTGCAATTGGTGTTTGTACGAGTAAAATTACACGATTGAAATATTTAGAAGATCAAAAGTGCAATTAAACTTAGTTAAATGGTGCTCTTAATTAAATTTGCTTGCAATATGAGTCTCTAATACCCCTGAAGAAGAAAAGCTGAGGCAAAAACAACTTATTAACAATGTTGGAGAATTTAGTTAGCTAGAAGTGACCAACATTGGGTATCAAGTCCCCTCACTTTAAATTATCGAGATTTCAAGGATTAATAAAAACTATAAAAGTTTGAAAATGTAGTACTTAAATACTATTTAAGCCGTTCACGTGAGCATAGCTCAGTTGACAGGGACATGCACTATTATATGCAGGGGTCGGGGTTCGAACTCCGGACACCTTATTTATTCACTTTGAAAAATATGAATTCTAACTATTAGGCTACTTAACAAAAAAAAAAAAAACTATCTAAGCCAAAAGTTTTTCTTTAAGAAAATGTAGGGTACAAATCTTTACATAGATTTCTATGTGCATATATACTTTGTATTACATAATTTTCAGAAATCGGTCTGAGACACCGTAATTTTGTAAAAGTTACAGAGTGTTGTTTTTACAAAATCACGCTCACAGTAATTTCAACAAATTCAACGTGGTATCAAACATGTACTCAACAACAAACGTTTACAAAAGAAAGAGACACTTCCTTTAAAGATTAATTAATACTTGGTCATGTTTGATATTTACAATGGATTTGTCAAAATCATGATGAACATAGTTTTGCAAAATCAACAAAGAATAGCTTCACAAAATACATTACTCATCCAAAGTATAACTTTTTGTCAACATTCTATGCAGATTTCCTCCGATATGTAGTGCAGACTACTTCAATGAGCGATTCAAGCTCATATATGGGTCTGAAAAGGATCTTAAATGGTCCATTTAGTCTATGGGAAAATGGGTGATCGCTGACAATTTCGGAGAAGAGGAAGAAGGTTCCAAAGAGGCGGATGACGAAGAAGATGCTTATATTGCTTTTAGTGTCTTAGTATTTTGTCATGTATTTTGGGGCAATAATACTAGAATATTTTCAGCCCTTGTAGTTCGCTTTTAAATAGTAATCTTTCTCGAATATCTTTGTGTTTGACATCCTTTGTGTGAATGTTTTCTTTTCGTTGTTTAGTTTAATGTTTTGTTAAGAGTAGTGATTTAATACAATGATGATGTTTTAGCATTACCTTCATAGTAGTTTATTGGCTAAAATGCACTTTTGACCCTCTGTGTTTGGCTCCGTAGCAATTTTGGCCCCCTATTAAAAAAAGGAAAATTCTATGGTGAAGTCGTGAAAATGACTTTTCTGATGAAGTTAACACTATAATATCAAAAGTGTAGTGAGTAACACTCCACTGTTTGTACAGTGGCATCAAAAGTTCAGTCCTCATAGTATCATCATCAATTCATTAGATTAACAAGACTACACTTAATCTAATTTTATCCTACCTTGTTTTAAGTGTAACACCCCACAAAGTGTAACACTTAAGACTATCACATACTATCATCAAATTTGTTTGCATGTTAAAGATGCCAACGATAAAATAGTGCCTGTAAGTCCAAGATGTTGCAAGCATTACTAGATGAATTATTATTGATCATTAATCAGTAATCAACAATTTAAAAATGAATCAAACATTAAAATCAAAATTAACTTTTTCAAAAAAGTCAATTTTCTGACTGCACCGTAGAAGTTCCCTTAAAAAAACCACTTTCTAGCCCCCTAACTTTACCCCATTTTGCAATTCATAGGTGCCCATTAGGTGGACGCCACATGGCATTTAATGAATTAAAAAAAAAAAGGAATTGGCACGTGAGGGATGCAATTATTTACGTAATTAAATAAATGAAAAATAAATTAAAAAAATGAAAAGAAAGAGGACATGAAGATCTGGAATTGGCAGGTGTTCTTCCACCACCATCTTTTTTTTTTTGAACAGCAACAAAATCCACCACCATCTCTTTCAACGGATTCAGAAAATCCAACACCATCTCATTCAATCTATTCCTTAATCTATACACAAAACCAAACAAAACAAATCAAAGAAGAAAAAGAAAAATAAGAGATTCACCCTCCTGTCCATCACAAAATCTAAGAATCAGGATTCCTTGGCTCAATATTGTGTTTGCAACAAAAGGGAACCCACAAATCAGAAAAAATTGCGGCCTCAACCATGGCCTCGAATAACAAGAGGCGGCTCCTTCTCATGAAGGACGGCTAGGTCAGTGCTTCCAAAACCAGACACCTATATTCAAACCCAAAAAACCAAAGCAAGAAAACTCAAATAAAAACACAAATCGGAATAAATCTAGAATCCGAACAGAAAATGGATCGGATTTGAAGGGATCATGAAGGTTATGGGTTTGATTTCTTAATTAATTTGAAAATATGGGTTTGATTTTCAGGAATTTGTTTGCAAGAAAGAAAGAATTAACACTGAAGAAGAAATTAGAAGATTCTTTGTGGGTTATGGGTGATTATGTACACTCATAGATGATGACGACAATTTGGTTTTCCAGTTTGGGTTTTCTGTTTTCGTTTTTGTCTCACGTGCCAATTCCTTTTTTTAATTCTTTTTTATTTTTGATCCAAAAATTAGCCATGCGACGTTTATTGAGTGGCCACTTGGCTTTGACTCGGTCAAAATTAGAGGGGGTTTATTGAGTTGCAAAAGCAGTGAAGTTGGGGGCTGAAAAGTGGTTTTTTTAATAGGGAGCCAAAATTGCTACGAAGCCAAACATAGGGGGTCAAAAGTGCATTTAAGCTGTAGTTTATCCAAACGTTTGTTCAAAGTTGTTATGTTTTCCAAACAAGTATGATCTCGGCGGAACCTCTAAGGTTCTTTGCCCGAGGTGTGAATAACCCATCTCGAGCTTAGTGTTCTACCTGATGTACTGGTGGTGGAAAAGAGGATGCTTCCTACCTCATGGCGAAGGCTTAGTTCGTAGGGGAGACTAGGCCTTACTAAGTTTCTTTGAGGTGGATGAACTAGTACGAGTGCATTAAGCAAGAAGATGGAGATTAAAGACTAGTTCAAGGGAAATGAGGAACTAGAGTTGAAGAAGGAGCAATGATTAGAGTAAGGAAGGCTTCAGGGTTTGCATTTCATCATTGTTATCATATCATGGTAACAAAGTTGGGTTTCCTCTTTTCCCTTATATTTTAAGTCAAATTAGTAGTATATAAATTGCACATAGTAATTTGTATATGAGTTTATATTTAGGAACAAGATTTTTTTTAAATAAGCATATAATTATTAGGGTTGGAGGGAGTAGTTACTGTTATTTATTTGGCATTATTCACAAAACAAATCAATGATAATTTGCATTCATTAGCCATTATTAGTTTCGCAATATCACATTGTAATTTATGTATATCATTCAAGAAAGACATGAATGAAAGATTATTGAATCATTTTCTTATATTTATCGGTTTGATTTGAATTAAATTTCGTAAAAAGTACTATTTTCGGTCTTATTTATAAGAGATGTTTGTATCAACAAAAATTGATGTATCTTGTTCAAAATTTAGACCAAATACATCAACTTTTGTTAACTAAAACATCTCTTACAAATAGGACCGTATGAATTATTTTAAAAGCCGAACCAAACAAAACCCATTCTCCATGCTTGTGAGCTATGAAAACCAAAAAAAACCCTTATAATAAAACTAATTTGCATGTGAATAACTTGAAAGAAATGTTCATTGATACCCTTCATTAAATATAATTATAAAAATCACAATTCAAAAAAAAATCATACTCCCTCTCGTTACTTTCATCCAAAAAATCATAAATTTCAAGTATGGTTGATTGAGAGAAAATTCAACATATACACATATTAAATTGAATCATATACATTTCAACCAAATTCTTATAACATTGTCTCATTTTATAAGTATCTTATAAATATCCTATAAGATATATTTTTTTAAATTAAAAAGGTTAATTCAAATACTTCATGAGTACATATCCACAGAATATCGATATCGGATTCACATCTGATACATGCACGACTCCATGTTTGGAGTATCAGGACTTCATAACCTGCGTGTCAAGTGAAAGTATTGTCATGTCGATATTGTGGTGATGTGTGCGTGTATTAGTGTATTTCGACAACGATGCCCAATTAATCACCCTCTCTTATATTTAAACACCTTTAAATCTTGGATTTTTCTTTACATGTTAAAAAATTTTAAAATCGTAAGTTTATATTAAATATATAACTTTTAACTATAACACAATTTGTATTTTTTCCATAAAAAATTACAACTTTCATTTGTTTTAACATGTACAATATTATACATATCAGACAAACCCTTCAATTTTACACACCCATTCTTTTTATCACACGAGCAATGAGTAAATAGACAATTACCCCCTGAAATTGTAAGTTTCGTTAATTACTCCATGACATTAGCAAAACTTCAATTACTAATTCATAATGTATTTTGTTTATATTTTATATTCTAGACAAGATACATCAATTACACAATAAATCTAAAAAATCAACTTTCTCTTTTTCTTATAAATAGGACCGGATCGAGTATTAGCTTCGGGTATTGTGTTCAATAATAACCCTCGTGTTTCATTACCCTATTATTTTAGTCCTCCATGATAGGATGATGACATCAGAAGATCGAAAACAAATCTCTTTGGTACTGCGTGACAAAAAATATTTGTAAGATACTCTCAAGATTTCTTAGGGGAAGATATTCCAAGTTTTGTTTTGATATCTATACAATATTAAAAAAGTAAATTATTTTAATATTGTGATTCAAAACGATAAAAATTCATATTATATTTATTATAATTACTGTCATTCGATAAGATAAAAATTTATATTATATTAAGCATATCTAGTATAATATAATAATGTCTTCGTGAGCTTAGCTCAGTTGATAGAGACAATGCATAAAATATGCAAGGTCCAGGGTTCAAACCCCGGCCACCAAAAAAAAATTAATATAATAATAATAAGCATATCTAGATCTGAAGTACTAATACTAAATAAAGAAGCATTTGAATTCAAGTTTTTAGTTTTTTTTTAACTCCATCAATGACGTATTGTTAAGAATAATTTGAGTTTGATTTATGAGTGAAATAATTTTTGATCAGATCCTACTTTTCGGGTAAACATCAGGTTAACAAAACAAAGCCCATTTTCCTTGAGAAATGTTAACACTAAAAGAAGTACTAATACTATAGAAGTATTTTGAAATCAACTCACTATATAAGGGGTGAAGATCCTCTCCATTTCCTAAATAAATGGAGATTGTCAACTACTATAGTTTTGAAGTAAATATGTGATATTAATGTTTTCAGTTCTTGAAATATGTGCATTTATATCATATATTTACTTCAAAACTATAGTAATTGACAATCTCCATTTATTTAGGAAATGGAGAGGATCTTCACCCATATTTCATAGCATTTTCATATTAATTGTGTAGGTATATTAAAAAAAAATATTGTGTTACATTTTCCTTTTTGGAGTGTCTAAAAGGCTTGTTATTTGTCTTTTATTGTTTTATTTTATGATTGGGATAGGGAAAAAAGTAAATATACTTATTACATCCTCTACTAATGTTGGTTTTGTTTTATCAAAGTAACATTCATCCAAGTCTCACATTAAATATTTAGAAGAAAAAACGAGTGTCACAACATGAAACTCTTTTTTTCCCTAAAAAAAAACATAAAACTCTTTTATAATCAATTTTAAATTCAGAAACTTTTCCTATTTTGATATCCCCGATAACCTTTTTCAAGTGAGGATCTTTATCTTGAGTTGTCTTAATGTTGTCCACTTAACTAAGAAATACATAAATAAATGATAAAGACAAAAAGATAAAGAGATAAAAATGTGTAAAATATCTTGGTTGATTATTTGTGTTTAAAAAAAATGTACAAGTCTATTATTTATAGGCAAACTGCCTACAAAAATTAGCATTGCTCAGTTTAATCGGTTAATGCGTGATTTTTCCTGCTATGAAGGATATGTCGTGTCCTACGTTTGACTTAAAGTCTTCATTTTACGATATATTTTATTGATATTATCCACACGTATGTAACTCTCCACGAAACATGGCCACATGCTCACAACTTTTTTCGGTCAATGGTGTTATAAACCTGAAACACGAGTTAGTTGCCCAATTGTCTAGTTTTATTGAGTCTTAGCTAAGTCTGATGTCTTCACGATCTTCATATTTCTTAGTGGAGTTCAGAAAAATTAAGTAAATTGCATTCAACTGTATTTGCTCTCGCCTAATCTATTATCGACCGAGAAAAATGCTAAATCAAGCAAACTTTATGTTCGCGAAATGCATAGCGAAACCCATGTTCTGGTCATAATAAATTGCAAAATGACTTAACTTTGAATTTTATGGAAATCATGGTTGTTGTTTGTGATAATAAGCCAATCTCAAATTGCCACCTCAATCGTGAAAATGTCGTGAAAATGCTTTTTTTTTTCTACATCAAGCATTTATCGATTTGCTCAAAGAATTTTGATTAATATTTTCGAAAATTTTGTTATTGACACAAAATATCCATCAATTATCGAAGAGCAATTGAATAAAATAGTAAGAGATTTCTTTCGGCTGATTCAGAGGTCATGTGTTCAAATTCAGTCTTTAGAATGCAGCAGTGTCAAATTCTTTTGATGAAGAGTTTTGCCATTCATTGTAGTTCTATTCGGCTCGAAGGATTAATCGTCATAGTTGCATGCAAAGAATACCCGGTCCATACCAAAATATATCCATCAATTTTATTAATAACTTTTTGTCGTAAAAAACTTGGTTTACCATCTTTAATGAAATAAAAAAAATTAAATTTTATCTATCGTAAGTAATCCTATTCAATGTGTATGAGACACTAAATATGTGTACATTTCTTGTCTGAAACTCAAATCTTAATCCATCATGTTGAGAGAATTTAGTCTCTTCCCCTTAAATCCAACCGTAGTTGATAATGAAATATTCCCTTTATCTACACTTTTATTTTCACAAGCTCAAAATCAAGATCTTATTTAGTAGATTCGAGTTTCCTCTTAGATCATCAAGATACATGAATTATGAATGGTGCGGTAGCCGTCTGATTTTCTCTTGCTCCCTCGAGGCTTTGTAAGCCCACACATGCCAATTGCCAAGCTGCATACATATTCCTATCTCCAAGGAAATTATAATTTATAAGCATCAACTAAGGGTAGATTAAAGAAGTAAAAACAAGTACGTATATGTTTTTTAGACACCATAAGTTTGACTCTTCTTGGGTAAGTAGAGATCAGTAAAATTAAAAAGAGAAAAACAATGATAGATATTTATGTATACTCATAATTAATTATTTTAATCATGTGACCATCTGTTTGTTTTCAATTAACCATCATTTTTAGAAAATAGTTTATTCCTATATTTAAAGTTTAATACAACATTTTTTTTAATGGCAAAATATATTATATATAGCGGGATTAAATCCTAAGTATACACCAAAAAGAGAAAATAAAAACACCAAAAACCCCCTAATGAAAAACCACCAGCACCATCAAAATGCCGAATCCCCTAACAACAGCTCCTCTAAGAACCAACACCACCAACAGTGGTCAATAAAGCACTTAATATTGATTTTGCTTCAAACGTTCAACTTCGACCACCACTCTAGTTCTGGTCTATCGGAGTTGACATCATAACAGCCTAAAAGGACCTGAGTCACAAACTTGCTCCCGACCTCGAATCAAAAGCGATCGGCACACAAGACTCCCGACACAAGCCAAAAAGGCACCCCTCAACTCACGAACCACCAGAGCAGACCCCTTAACCTGTCCAAAAAACTCGACCCACCAATAACCCGACGCCAAAATCCAAAGACAGAGAAAAGGCGGAACAGAAGCACAAAGCGAACCAGCTCGAACACAAACAAATCAAAACAAGCCACCAAATCAACCTGCAACACCACCATCTGAATAGACCGGCGCACTCCCCAACCCCCAGCTAGACAACCACAAACCACCACAATCTAGACAACGACGAACGATTCGGGAGTTGCGAAGAAGGAGGATTAATCGTGAAGGACTTGCAGCCATCGACAACAAACCAATCAGGAAGGCTTAAGGTGCAACAAACGACTACTCCGTCAACACGAAGCATCTGCACATCTAGCTCTTTCGAGCAACAATAGCCAAGCAACAAAATCCTAAATCCAAGAGCAGGATGCCGCCAACGGCAAGGCTTCGAAGGAACAAAACGACAACACCGACAAGACACGGCCCCGACAACTCACAGAAACCGACCCTGAGAAGGAAGTGAACCACCAAAAGGCTATGGGAGATCTAGACAGCCTCGACCCTAGACCCTTGAAAAAACACAACCCTAACACACAACCACAACACAACAAACAAACAACTGTATACATCACAAACAATGAGACGATCTAACAAACACGAACAAGACCAACAACCTGCAAAAAGAAAGAAAAAACACAAAGACCAGCCGAAAAACGCGAAGAACCGAAGACCTCCAACAACGACACAAGCTCGAAACCTCCCGACAGACCCGTACAAAATCCAAAACCAACCAGCTTGAAACTAGCAGTATCAGATCAAAGATCTACGACCCAACCACCACAAAACACCACCACTCACGACCTCCTCACCACCACCATAACCACCGCAGCTTACACCAGCCACCGCCATCCACCAAAAACGTCACCACCACCAACCTAAAATTAAACAGATCTAGAACCAAAATCACAGATATGCCAAAATATAGATCGGAACCATATCAGAACCATAAGGACAAGATGAACAACCGTGCACTCGGAGCAGGAACAAAACACATAACAAGACTAGAAGAAACTAAAAGAAAAACGAAAAAAGTGAGAAACTTAACAACTCTGGCGGCCGCACCACCAAGCGCGTTGGTGACAGCACCCCCATCTAGGGTTTGACGGTGGAAGCCATCAAGGATGAACAACCACCACCATAGATCAAAGCTACATCTTGACAGTAAAAAGTTTGAATTTGGGAGAGAAAAAGAAAAGGGGCGGCTGATACTCAGAGAGAGGTGGGAGCGTTTATTTTTTAGAGATAGTGAGTTCAAGGTTTAGTTTAATACAACATGAACTATTATTTTCTCTCTAATATATTTAATTATCTATATTAAAAAGAGAAATATATGTACAATATAAAACTCACTTGGTTCTAAAGTAAGTATCATTTTAGAAAGAAAAAAAACAAATCTAAAATAAGTGCAAATTTTATTTTTAATGTAATATCAATTAATTTATTTCAATTCCACCCAAATTAATATTGTGATTTGTGAGTATCACTTGCAATTTATTAAATCTCCCTATGCAGTTATAACAATTGTTTGATAGTTGAGTAGTGTTAGCAACACTCTCTTTTTAATACTCTCTTTATCACTCACTTTTTTATTGGTTTAAATCAAAGTAAGTCTCACACTTTAGAAATGAGTTCCATTTAAAGTGGTGGGACATACATTGATTTCATCCAATAAGAGAATGAGTGTTAGAGAGAGTGTCCTTAGCATTCCTCTTGATAGATAGTTAAAACTGTTACAATTTTGTAAAACTGTTACAATTATTCACTCATTGTTTATTTAATTTATGTGAAAATCCTTTAACAAACACATAAAAACAAATGAAGTAAAAATAGTCAAAACTCAAAAGTGTCATGAAAAACAATAGTAAAATTTACTTTCTTTTGATCGTGTAAAATTACAACTCTTAAACAACTGAGGTAGTAATTGACATTTCTTACTTTAAAGTAAGTAAAGTGATCAATCGATAGATCCAAGAACTTTTATTTTTTGATTTGCAACAAAGGGGTGAAAACACAACTATGTGGGCCAATATTATTTTCCTTTATTTATAAATTGACAAAAGGACAATACTACTGCAAAAAGAACATAATATAAATATGTGCAAAGCTGCTTCACCTTCACTTCACTTAAGTCACATTTCTTTGTTTCTTCTTCGTTTTTTTGTTTCTCATTCTCAAAGACACACTTCACAAACACGATTTTTATCATCATGGCAAGACCACAACAACGTTATAGAGGTGTACGCCAAAGACATTGGGGTTCTTGGGTCTCTGAAATTCGCCACCCTTTATTGTAATTCACTTTCCCTTCACTCTTCAACTTTAATTAATTTCACTTTCTTCATCAAAACATAACATTTTCTCATTCATATTACTTGTGAAAAACTCTTTCACATGTGTTTTAATTGTTAATGTAATTTACTACAATATTATATATAGTATACTTAATTAACTTGATCACATGATTATTATAAAGGGTATTTTTGGAAATTGATTTTTTCTTACAACAAAATTCTCCCTCTTAGTATGTGTTTGGTCTGGCTTTTGGTTTAACACAGTCGTGCGGTGAAACAGAAGTTAGGAAATCCAGCTTCACAAGATCACAATAAACATTTCATTGGGACGCGATATTTTACATTCCGATGCAGAACCAAACCTTTCCTTAATGTTTTGCTTGTGAAAATTCTTTCATGTGTTTCTTATTTGTTAGCGTAAGTAAAAAATCGTCATATTTGATGGACCAAAATATAACTAATTCACTCTATTTAATGTTATTATTTCCAAAATACTCTTCAATGAAATAAGTTGAGAAAATCTAAATATCCTTTTGATTACATCAAAAAAATTAAACAAGGTTACTAACAATTTTTCTTGATTTGTGAGTAATTAGTTATTTTTTTCTTATAATTGAGTTAGGAGAAATTACATTATTATATGCACTTGACTTGGTCATATGATTATTACAAAGGGTGTTTATGAAAATTGATGATTTTTTTATTTTTTTTGGACTATAGGAAGACAAGAATATGGTTAGGAACATTTGAAACAGCAGAAGATGCAGCAAAAGCATATGATGAAGCAGCAAGATTAATGTGTGGACCAAAAGCACGTACCAATTTCCCATACAACCCAAATGGACCACAATCTTCTTCATCTAAGCTTCTTTCAGCAACTTTAACTGCAAAGTTAAACAAGTGTCACATGGCTTCTCTTTCTCTTCAAATGACCAAACAACAACAACCACCACAAAAAGAGCCACAACAAGTTTCAACACAAAGTTTCAATTCTTCAATTAATAATAGCCCTTTTGTTTATGGCAATGACATTGGTGGAACAAGTGGTGAAACTAGTTTAATTAGATGGCTTGATGAAGGGAATAATTGTGTTGGGTTTGAAGGTCAAGTTGAAGTTTCTCATCAACAATTTCAACCTGTTCTTGAAGATGATCACATTGAACAAATGATTCAAGAGTTGCTTGATTATGGTTCAATTGAGCTTTGTTCTGTTGGTTCATCTTAGACTACCTTTAATATAATATAATATAGCATTTAAACCTTTCCCTGGCACGAAGAGTCACTGAGACCCAACTCGCCTAAAACAAAGTTCATATCAAAAGAAAACGTATCATTTCTCCATGACACCTTTTTGAGAGAGAGTGGTAGTAAGGGGTACTAATCACCTGTAATAAATGTATAAGGTTTAGTAATTTTGGAAATTCACTTCACTCGTTATTGTGTGTTTGTTTCTACGGCAGAAAGGCTCTCACGTGCGTTGAAGTAAAGGTTACAGTGTGTAACTTCATTGTAATCGCGCATCTAGAGTGTTACCACCGTGGTTTCAAACGTTCGTTTAGTTGACGATCATGTGGAATCAGAATGTAACAAATAATGCATATTATGAACTTTGATATATAAAATTAGTATCAAAAGAGTACAATTTTCTAGCTTTTGTTTTTGTTCACATTTGATATTACTTAAAGTTGTCTGAAATTCTTCACAAAGTGTTGGATGGTGGCGGGGTCAATGTTCGTTGTTAGATATGATATCCCTAGCTTTTATTTGTTTATTGTACATTGTTTCTTACCATTATTATAGAGATAAACTTTGGATTATATGTCAAGAAAGACAATTTAAAAAAAAAAAGAGAAAAAGAAGAAGGAATGAAGAAAAAAGTACTAATCAAGTTAGCCATCGGATTCATACAATAATGAATTTTAACTATTAATTTCAGATTGGACATCACCAATCACATAATTAGTAAATTAAATTTAGACGAACTCGATCTTTAATTTAGACAGAATGATCAAGATCTATATCTACATCACACAATTATACAAGACGGTCAAGATCTGTATCTACATCACATAATTATAGCGGGGAATCCATTTTTGAATTCATCAAAATTTGTTATAAAAAGGTAAATTATTTAATATATATATATATATATATATATATATATATATATATATATATATATATATATATATATATATATGGTTAGCACTTTGTTGTAATAAAGCCACTACCAGCACTTTGGCTGTAGTAGGCGCTGCTATGATGAGAAGGAAACATAGAAGGCAACAATTTGAAAAAGATGATCACTTAATAGTTTATTGTCCAAACATGCATAAAAGTACTTTGGTCTTGCATCAAGGAATATACATACATACAGATACTGCCAATTAGGACTAAGTATGACAAATTGAAGGGATAATGATAAAACATTGCTTTTTTGACAATAAACATTGCTATTGTATATCTCTTTTCCCCTTTTAGTTGGATCTAGATTTCTTGTAATCAAATAATGTCATCAAGATCAACGGTACAAAATTATTAAATGATTAAATGTGTGGAATTGAGTGGCAATCCACAATGATAGTACTTACCTTCACAAGCATTGGGGAAAAAAATTGAATGCGTAATGGGGAGAGGGTTTCCAATAAGCATTCTCTTTATCATAGAGTTTCACACATTTTTAATATTGAAAAATGAAATGTAATGATACAAAGTTATTGATAGATGATTAATTGATGTTATTTAAGAAATTTTGTTTTAGATTCGAGAGATCTAATGCTTATTAAATATTACTATTAAAAAATTATAAATTAATGATATGTATACATAAAATCCATTTTTTTAAAAGAA
>Ga0315915_1003566_pt1 | contig 19695 bp, 10 predicted proteins | sample MpolbnodulesMG_FD_207738 | JGI IMG/M metagenome (GOLD analysis project Ga0315915, IMG submission 207738) | Medicago polymorpha root nodule microbial communities from Los Angeles, California, United States - branched nodules | ecosystem: Host-associated > Plants > Roots > Nodule | place: USA... | reverse complement strand
ATGAGATATTTTTTAAAAAGTTACAATATTAACATGATAAACAGTCATATAATACTTCAATCACACTTAGTTTATTTTAGAAAAATATATTATATAGTCCGTAAATCAAACCCTCCCCTCCCTTCCCCTCCTAAACCCTCAATCCAAACACACCCTTAAAACTCAAAGGTTGAAGACATTATAATCTATTTCTACCTCTTCATTTCCATTTTTCTTCTCTTAAGTTTCTTTTAAACAATTTTTTCTTGTAGTTGTTGGAGAAGCTAAAAGTTCTCAATCTCAGTCATTCCAAGTATTTGAAAAGCACCCCTGACTTTTCAAAATTACCAAATCTAGAAAAACTCATTATGAAGGATTGTCCAAGCTTGTCCGAGGTACACTCGTCCATTGGTGATCTCAAGAATATCCTTCTGATAAATTTGAGGGACTGTATAAGTCTTGCCAATCTCCCAAGAGAGATCTATCAATTGATATCAGTGAAAACTCTTATTCTTTCTGGTTGTTCAAAGATTGACAAATTGGAAGAAGATATATTGCAAATGGAATCCTTGACAACTCTAATTGCAGCAAATACTGGTGTCAAACAAGTACCTTTTTCGATTGTTAGATCAAAAAGCATTGGATATATATCTCTATGTGGATATGAAGGATTATCATGTGATGTTTTTCCTTCTCTCATCAGGTCGTGGATGTCACCAACCAGAAATTCCCTATCTTGTATTTCTCCGTTTGGAGTAAATTCATTGTCTCTAGTTTTCTTGGATGTAGAGAGTAGTAGTATGGACTATCAATCACCAATTCTTAGCATCCTTTCAAAAGTTAGATGTGTTTGGGTCCAATGCCACTCAGAGATTCAACTAACTCAAGAGTTAAAAAAATTTGTTGATGATCTATATGATGTGAATTTTACTGAGTTGGAAACAACATTACATGGAGCACAAATCTCAAATCTTTCCTTGAGATCACTTTTAATTGGAATGGGAAGTTCCCAAATAGTCATGGATACTCTTGGGAAAAGCTTATCGCAGGTTCCTTCTCTATCCTTTCACCTTTACTATATTTGTTATTAGTTAAGAGAACATGAAATGATTTTCTTTTTTCTTTATTTCATGAAATGGTAGTATAAAAGTTTGTGAAAGTGATAAGAAATTTATTCAGGTACATATTAGATAAACTAACTAATACATTCTAACAAGAATAAAAAGCTACAATCTAACAAAAACTAGGTAACTAAATTGATTTTAGAGATATCGAGCTTTAAAAGCTTAGTATCTGTTGTTTATTTTCTCTCTACATTAGTCGGAATCCATAACGGTATGCTAAATGTTTCTATAATGTAACCCTATTCATTTTTTTTTTGAAGAAGCTAAACTAACATGTAACCCTATTCATGAAGAGTGATTTACTTGCTAGTTGCTAGAATCGACTGTGTGTGAAACCGAAACAAATTATTTTACATAATTGACAACAGTACTGTTAATGCATTGAAGAGAAAGTAACTGACTGGAATAATTTTATTTTCTAAAATGTTTATAAGATCATTGTGCTGAGAGAGAGAACTTGTAGACAAACATGTCTCTGATTAGGTTGTTACTGTGAATGCTTTCTGGTTGGAAAGAGGAAAGAAACTATATTGCCTGGTTTCATTGGATCAGTTTCCTTGTATATATTTTTTCTGATTAGTACACTATTTTGACACAGTAAATGGCATAAAATGTCCATTTGCATAGCATAAGTAAAAATTGCATAAATAACTACACCTATTTTCATGATACAGGGATTAGCAACCAATTCTAGTGATCCTTTCCTTCCGGGTGACAATTATCCTTCATGGTTAGCCTATAAATGCGAAGGACCTTCAGTAATTTTCCAAGTGCCTGAGGATAGTATTTCTTGCATGAAGGGATTAACGGTGTGTGTTTTTTATTTGTCAACACCTCAAAATCTGGCAAGTGAATGTCTCACTAGTGTCTTAATCATTAATTACACAAAACTCACCATCCAGATTTACAAGCGTGACACAATAATGTACTTTAATGATGAAGATTGGCAAGGGGTAGCGTCAAATTTAGAAGTTGGTGACAATGTGGAGATTTTTGTAGCTATTGGGCATGGATTAACTGTTAAGGAGACGGCTGTCTATTTAGTATATGACCAGTCAAATGCTATGGAAATTGAGCCATCAAATATTATGGAAATTGAGCCATTACATGAAGTGGAAATGCAACCATCACCTAATGCGAAAACAAATGCTGAAGAGGACGTGCAGCCATCACTTGATGTGAAAATGGAACCATCGCTTGTGATCAAGAATGAACACTTCAAGAATGAACCAGTACCAAAGCCAAATAGTAATTTTTTTACAAGACTTGCAAAGAGAGTGGGAGAATGTTTCTGCTTGAACCAGAATTGAGATCTCAGCAATTTTTTATTGGCCACGCCGGTTGTCCTAACATGGAATTTTCCTTGTATGTGTTTTGTAAAAAATTTCAGGGAGGAAGGATTGACAATGCTTGGGTATTAGTGTGATTGACTGCAGGATCCTGATTTTCTTCTCTCCTCTGTTCTTGGATGTCATCCACAATGAATCCCATGTCATGTATTCACTCATTTTAATTTGGAGTATGTCGTCGTCATCTGTACCACTACTTGGTAGCCTTGACAAACTTCAAAGTTTTTGGCTGCAATGTGACACAGAATCAACATTATATGCATTAGTGTCACGAATGTTAGAGAAGTCATCGAGGTATCTTTTTATTGGAATATGACGCTCTCAGCAAGTCCTCGATGCTATTAGCAAGAGAGTATCAAAGGTTACATTCCATTTGCCTCCTTGTCTGAAAATATGACTTCTGATGCTATTGGAATGGGCTGTCCTCGATGCTATTTTGCACGTTTGAACATCAGTGTGCTTTGGTGAATTGGGTCATTTGGTTCTTGATTCTGAAAGTGTGACTCATTTGTTGTGTTTCCTTCCGTCTATGGATTGTTCTTGTTTTTCATTTTTGTTAATACTGGCAGCATGTGTTGGATCAAGGTTATATTCTCAGTATAGTCGGTGGCGGTTAATGTGTATCATTTGAATAATTTTCATACTATGTGTATCATTGTTTTTATTTCCATATTTGTTTTTGTAATTTTTCTTTTACTCCTGTCTTCCTCACAATGTGAAACTATGGAGAAGATGGAATAACAGGAAAGAAATAAGAACAGTGGTTTTAAGTTTTAAATCATTTGAAATGCTTGGAGAAATGACCATGCAACAAGCAAAAGGATAATTAACTTAGTGCTACTTTTGTAAACACAACTGTATAAGTAGTTCAAAACATTGATTTTAAAGGAGAGGAGGGGGAAACATAACATACTCTATTTCAATTTAACAAGATAGAAAATGTGAAGCTAGGTACTAGTGGACACATGAAAGTGGTCCCAAATACTTGATATGAAAAACCAAAAGATCACAAGGGTAATTTGTCTGGATTTCATATATTCACTTAATGGCAAAACTAGAATCAAACATACAAGGAGGACCCATTTAGACACTGGAAACTTTAGGTAACTTAATTTGGCATGCACTTGACCTGACATTGACAGCTACACAAAACAAGGCATGCTTTAGCAGCCTTTTATATTGATGGACTAGAAACTGGAATTTCTTTTGGTCCTTTCAAGCCTAAATAAATTATGCATATCAAACTGCATTTGTATTTTATAACAAATTCTGTTTTTCTAATAACAGCATACCAGTTTACAACTGATGTGTTGAACAAAAATAAGAGTCTAGAAAATATGTTAAACTTGAAAGTATGCTTAACTTACTGAACAAGAAAGGGTATGTTTAACTTTGTACAGTCTATTACTTTGAAATAATATACAAAAGAAACAAAATATCAAAGGATATGTAAATTTATGCACCACAATAACTGAGTCAACTGACCCATGCAAACTGCATAAATCAAATAATATGCAAGAGAAATGGAGGATGTAATATCTTAGTATATAATTCACAGCACAACGTAAGCTGAAATTATCCCATTTATGGTATACACACCAAAAGGATCTTGCTTAACAAGTTTTGTGACTTCCACTTTTTAAGCCTTTTAAATAATTAATTTAGTTTACAAACCAAATCAGTTTATTTTTTATATTTTTTTATAATTCCAAGTACAATGACAAGGAGCCAAGAGTTTAAATAGGAAGGAACTTCCAATAACGTAAGTGTCTATATACTAAGTTACATTCGTCTAAAATTAGTTGTTTGCTCGCAACTTCAATAATCTAGTGTTGTTCGAAGTCGAAACATGAATACTCAATCGATTTTAAAAGCTAAAATCAATTTGAACTAGAAAGAACTTCGGATGACTTGTATTAATTTGATTTCAATCTTTAACTTTCTTATATACAGTTATACATTGTGCATACATGTAACCAATTGATATGCTTATGTTACAGAATCAGTGCCATGATTTCCTCTTGTCATAAAGATTGGAATGGCAATATATAGCCTCAAAGAATAACTTGAATCTTAGCCAAAATACAATTAGTTGTTGGCCTTGTCATAGCTTCTTGGAAAAGGAATAACATCCCTAACATTGCTAAGTCCAGTTGTAAAAAGGACCATAAGGTCAAACCTTAGAGTGAACCCGGATCGCTTAACCGTTCCATTTCGACAAAGATCTAAGTACCATTCATACTTCTCTCGCGGAAAACCCAACTCAGTAATTCTGCCATATAGTACATAAACAAAATCAGGTTTTTTCATATTTTACCAAGGAAATAGGTACATTTAACAGTTCGGATACAAATTGATACATATAACAAGAAATACAGTTTTTATCATGAGTTTACTTAAAAGGATCATCAATTATTTGGTCATGGAAATCAGACGGTTGCAAGTGCAGTAAGAAGACAATAATGAACTAAGGGATAGTAAACAAGAAGTACCTCGAGTTTATCACAGTAAGCCGCTCCTCATTTTGGCTGCCAGAAATTATAGTTCCAACCTGAAAAGATTATACGAAATATTAATCGATTCTCACAAATATTACCTCAATGGCAGTCACTTTTGGCCATACCTTTGGGACAACAAGATCAAATGCAGCTACAGTTTTATCATCATTAACACGAACATAGAATGGTTTAGCTTCTTTTGGATAACTGTGAATTATAACTGGCTTTTTGTAGATGGCATCAGCTAGATAGCTGCAATGACACAGACATAACAGTAAGTAATAAAAGTGGTGAAGGCAATACTTCTACTGTGTTAAAAATCAACAAATCCAGAATATGAGGATAATATCGACATACCTTAGGTGATCTGAAGTGAGTCTAAGACCTGAATCAAACTTTGTTTCAGATTTCTTATCTTCAGCCTATGAGGAGAACCAGTAACGCCAACAAACAAATATATTTGTTATCTTTGAGATGAAAAGTAAATCACGTGGTAAAAATCAATTCAACAACATTTGGTGATAAGTATACATACCTTTCTAAGAACATCTAAAGCTTCATTATAGGAAATTATTTCAGGGGAACCTGATATAATCTGCCGAAGACGATCAATGCAAGTATGGTCAATTCTTTTGGCAACAAACTTCATATCTTCAGAGCAATTTTCCAAAACCCACTCACAGAGGTACTTGAACAAGTCATTAGCACAGTTCATGGAGTCCTGTAAGTATCACAATGTACATACAACATGCAGTTAACTGATAGAAAAACCCATCCGAACCGAATAGAAGAAAGATTTGTCATGAAACTGAAACAAATGTTACAAGTCTTGACTAAATGGAGATAGTTGTTGTGTGATGATAGTTTGAGTAACTTATGTAAAGTAACTTTACAAAAGAAGTGATACCTTTAATTCAGCAAAAGCCAATTCAGCTTCAACCATCCACATTTCTGCAGCATGTTTTGCAGAATCTGTTTTATCTGCATGAAATCTAGGTCCAAACGAATACACATTCCCAAGAGCACATGCATAACTTTCCAGATGTAAGCGACCAGAGACGGTCAAATAAGTTTGGGAAGAGAAAAAATCTTCGGAGGTGTCTAATTTTTCATCCTTTAATGAAGTTCCTAATTTTTTCTTTTCTCTCACTTCCAATTGTGATGCAAGTTCATTAGTTTTCTTCAGATCTTGAATTGCTGCAGCCAGTGCTTCCCTATTGCTTTCGCTTCTTTTCAAAGTTTCAACTAATTTGCTTTTCTCTTTGGCAGCTTCCTTCACAATTTCAAGGCTAACACCTTCAGTCTCATAAATTGTACTCAGCTTCTCCTTGACAGCTTTCTGATTCACGGTAGTTGTAACCTGGAACATGTTGCCAAATCCTTCGCAGTCTGTGGTGGTTATAGTGGGTACTTGCACGTCGAAAAATGCATGTTCCTTGAAAAATGAGTGGGTTGCAAAACATAGAGCACTGCGAACTCGCATGACAGTTGCTACCTAATATATGAGCCAAGCATCACTTAGTAAAAATAATAACATATCAAGGATAAACTTTTCTAATTTCATCATAAAAATATGGGGGTAAGGTTTAAGGTCAAGAAGAACAGAAACATGAAAAAGTGGTGTATCAGAAAATCTAATGTGTAATGTAAACCATGAAAACATTCAGGTTCTGGCTACAGCAAAAGATAATAAGATATAGCGAATGAGAAAATATCAAATTGATATATAATTTCACCGTAGTTGTTCGAGGCCGAAAATGGGAGAAATCTCTTAACGCATCCAGTGGAACTCGTTTCTTTGATAATGGATACTTGCCAATGTCTACTGTCCCAATGTGAAGAACTTTGTCAGCCTTTAACTGAATAGCGTGTTTCCCTTCAGTTGCTGGTCGTTCTAGCAGACCTTCAACTAATATACAAGTTCCGGTAGGCAAAAGATGGCTAGGGGTAGCTATTGAAGAATCCACCACAACCTACAAAATATCATATTACATTATAAAAAAATCATAAACAAAAAAATCACACATTTAAATTTATGCCACACTTTAATATATATTGGCAAATTTATTTTTCAACAATCATGGTAGCAATATATCACATCATTTATAACTTCTAGTCATTTTAAGAAAACAAATGATAATTTTGACAAAGTTAATAATCATTACAGGTTTTTGTAATCTCATATATGATATGTCTAATCTTTTTTTTTTTTTTTTTAAGAATATTCAAATTTACAAAAACTAAAATATAAAATTACTTGATGGCCACGTTACTAATTTTTTAAGAATGTTTGGGAAAGATTATGAAAGCAGCCCATGACATGGCAATAAACTATTTTCAGCTTATTTCCATAAGCTCGTCAAAATAACTTGTGGACCTATCTGGATTGACTTATTTGAGTTTGTCTTCTATCATAAACATTTGCAAGACTGTTTGGTAGAGCTTATGAAAAAGACTTAAGACATGTTCATAAGTTGTTTTTAGCTTATTTTATAAGCTCTCCGGAATAGATTTTGAAAACAACTTATAACTTATACGAAAACAACAATTTGACTTAAGGAAAGTAAAGGAAATACGAACCTGAAGCGTGGCAACAGATGAACCGTCGGTGATAAGTAGATAAACGGTGGAAGATTTGGGATGTAAAGTCCTAGGAATCGGAGTATCACGCAATTTCTTGCGAGACACGTAACTGCTTCCACCTAAAACTTCCATTATATTACGAATCAAAGGAATCCTAGACTGAAGAATCTCCACACATGACACGTCTTTCGCCGGCGTCGTTTCATCGTCGGCCGTCAATGACACCGGCGGAGGTGGAGAAGATTTCTCGACTTCCTTGGATGACTTCACCCATCCGCCCACAACCACTCTCTGTCCTATAAACTCCGAACCACCGTCGGTTCGGTCTAGAAAAAGTGTTTTTAATTGAACCCGGTTTGAGTATTTAAAAGGAGTCAAAAGACTCAAGTGTTGAGAATTGGGTTCTACTGAACCGGGTTCTTGAGTTTGGGTTTTGGTTTGGTTTTCTTTTGCCATGTTTTGAACCGAATATTATAATTAAAAGTGAGAGAGAGAAAAAAGCACTTTTGTGTTTGTGTTTGTTTTTGTGTTGGAAGAGAATTGAAGAGGAACATGTTTGTTCCATGTGATATATACAACAGTAAAGACAAGAAGATATGAGAAAGATGCTTTGCTTGGAATGAGAAAATGAAGATTGGAGGAGAAGGAAAGGGATTGTTTGGGAGTTTCTTTTGGATTTTGATTTTTTGGATTAATAAAGAGAAGAGAAATAATGATAATTAAGAGGTATTGTGTTGGGTTTGGTATTCTTTTGTTTTAGGTAATTATTACTTGTTTCTATTGTGTTTGTGTTGGTTCATGTTGCACCAAAATGGGTCACCTACTAAGAAACCCAACTTTGTTGCTCTTATCAATTATCATATGATGATATATGAATATGATGAAGGTAATGGATAAATTAATATTAATGAACTCCACGTTGGATAATCTTTTAATTATCCAACAATTTTGATAGAAACCACACTAATTGGCTTTTGGAATTTACTGATTTGATGAAGTATCTTTACATTAAGCTTTCATTATTCAAATAAATTATGAAACTATTTTTTATTCAGATGTTTAGATTGCAGCTTAAGATTTCCTCCACAAAGTGTTCTTTTTTTTTTCTTCACAAAAAATAGACTTTATTTAAATTTTGGAATAACTAGAGAACAATCAAATTGACTATGAATTGGAATATTCTTCATCCATATTTTGAAGCAAAATACATGCATCAATACACATAATAATCTCAAAAGTTAAAAGTATATTAACAAGTCAAACTCTTAATTCTAACGACCAAACTAAATTATTTCACATATGACAAATGATCAAAAATAATGAAAGATCCTCCGTCTTTAATTAATCAAGTTAAATCACATTTTTTTTCCTTATAATTTGAATCACATCCTTCGATAGCTATTAATTTGTATCTATCATCATTGTATATATTCTTCATTTTTTTTAATATTTAATGGCAGAATTTACACATTTTAAATGTCAAAAAGTGAAGAATCTAGAGTTTAAACTCCAACCCCCGGATAGTATCGCATTTGTAGCTTATACTTACACTAAATCAGTGTATATATTCTATTAATGAAATATTTGATACTTTTGAATCATGTATTACTATTAAATAAAATTTTGAAAATTAATTTTAAATAAATCACTGCAATTGAAACTAAATATACAGATTCGAATATGGGTGTTAACTTTGGAAAAAAATTAAACCGTCATTATATTTTAATATGCCACCATAATTTTAACAACAAAAATTACAATTAGACTGAAATCTCCTAAAGGACATCAACTAAAAGGGTATTATAATGAAATGAACTAAAAAGTGCAAGATGAAGAATATAGAATCAAAGAGCCTTTGTATTATTCTTTTCAAGTGTCCTTTACCATGTAAGATGAATCCTGTCTATATGACACAAAATTGAGTATTACTTTTCTTACCCTATAGAATTCTCGCGCGCTTTATTTTTTTCTTCCAAAAATGCCCTTGAAGTTTCCGGATTTCATAATCCGAAATGGTGTTTTCCTTTGTTAAAGGTTAAAAAAATGAGTTACGAATTTTTCCGGATTTCGTAATCTGGAAACTTCAAAAATAGGTTGCGCTATTTCAACATATTTCAGTGGTATGTGCTTAGTTTTATAGTCTCAAGGCACAAAGTTTAAATTCTCGCGGAGACAATTGTAAAATTGTCATTATTGTACATTAATTGATAAAAACTTGCGAATTTCTTTTTTTTTTAATGTCTATTATTATTTATTTATCTCTTAAAATGTAGTATATTACTTTCTTTTTGACAGATTGTAATGTATTTTACTTAAAATTCTTATCAAAAGACATAACTTCAAAACTTTACTAATCAATCTTCTATTACATACAATTCAACAAGATCCAAGTAATTCATCCATCTCTCAAGCCAAATCCAACTGTCATTCGGTCATACAGTACAGAACCAGAAGAAAGTTTATTCCATATTTTACCAAGGAAACGTGCACGATTATTTAACAGTTTTATGATACAAATTGATACCATAAAGACATACAAATTTATCTAAAATAATAAAAAGAAACTGAAATACTTAAATGTGGGAATCCAACAAATCACTTTCATCACACACAGATATCTACTAATCCATCCACTCAATTCATAATCCTAGCAGTCCACTTTTGGCAACACCTTTTGGCACAAGCAGATCAATTGCAGCTACATAGTTACCATGACACAAACAGAATATCAAGTAACTAAAAGTGGTGAAGGCAATAACTTTGCTCCAGTTAACAATAAGCATAGCCAAAGAGAATCATATGCAAAGTAACAACTTATGGATCAAAAACAAAAAGTCTTGTTATATTTTGCATATTCTAGAATAAATGCAATAGCAAATTAAGACCCCTGACATTTAGAGTATGAACAATCTACAAATAATGGAATCCCATTTACTTTTGAAAATCCAGAAAATTAAACAACATAAACCAAATAAAGTTATCAGTGGTTCTAACAAGATGTAATGTGCATACCTTCATCCCCATTTTAAGATTATGTTTGGGATGTGAGCAATTTTTGGCCATGTTGCACTTGTTTGTGTCTCACATTCTTCAATTAAATCAGGACAATCTGCAATTTGTAGGGTCTGTAATTTGGCAAGGCGAGGCATTCCTTCGGGCAGCGAAGCCAAACATTCACAGTCCAAAAGATTGATACGATGAAGTGATGAGAGGTTGCAAATCCAATCTGGCAATGCCTCTAGATCTTTACAATCCAAAAATGTAATACTTTCCAAGAAAGGAAGACGGTTGGTGTCATTCCTAAACCAAATTCCAATTTCTTGAAATTTTTTATTTAGAACCTTACGAAAACCAAGATGCTTGAGAGAAGTCAGATTTCGCAACCAATCCTCTGGGAGTTTTTTCACATTCAGATCATATCCACCAATGCGCAAGTATTTTAGCATGGAAAGAGGAGGGAATTCAATCGGACACTTTGAACCTACCATGTTTAATGTCGTCTCCAATGCCTCCACTGTAGAAAATTCTAAACTCAATTCCTCAAGTTTTGGAAAAGTAGGCATGTGAGTCAACTCATAACATCCAGAAATATGTAACTCAGAAAGACGAGGAAAGGAGAGATGATATAACTGTGAAGAGTTATTATCATTATTGACACCATCTCTCATTCTCCTCCATCCTGTCAGCTCTCCACATCCGACAAACATGAGTTTCTTCAAAGATGGGAAAAATGACTCAGATGAAAGAGGCTCTTCATAATATATGACTTCCAATTCTTTAAGATGATATACACCAAGTGACTTGAGAAACGGGAGACATTCCATAGGTGAGAGATACTGCAAACCTGGACAATCATGGAGAGAGATTTGAACAATATTTGAGAGTGAAGACCAATTTGAAACGATGACACTCTTATATTGTCCCCCCACACCCAATTTTCCGAATCTAGATGTTCTCTTCTTCTGTTCAGATGGTTTTAAATATTCAATACCAAAATATCTCAAACTAATTAATTTTGAGATATCTTTTGTAGAAAATTCAACTTTACATCTGTGCAATAATAGTGTTTGTAAACAAACAAGATTGCTTATGCATGTCGAAAGACTTTCGACTACTTCACAGTCTCGTAAGTTAAGATATCTCAAATGGCTCAACTTTTCAATTGAATCACACAAATTACTTAAAGAACAATTCATAAGCTTCAAGACACGTAAGTATTTGAATTTTGAAAGGACTAATAATTCCTTTTCATCCAATTTTTCTGAAAAATCAGTCAATAAAATTAAAGTTCGCATCTTGCTCGAACTCAATGACTCCAATAAACCAAAAGCATCCCTTTTCAACATTATATGCATGGGACTTCCTACAAGTCTTTTTGTCTCACTATCCAGGTAACAACAATCATTACCGGCTACTTTCATTGCTAGATCATGTATTAAATCATGCATTTTGAAACTACGTATATCACCATCATCGATTTGAGCATCTTGGAAAAAAGACTTCATCAACAAAATCGTCACAAATTGGTTACCAATGTCTTCCATGCGTTGCTTTTCATCAGAACATTCAAGATAACCTTGTGCCATCCATAGTTGAATCAACTCATCCTTCTCTATTTTCCAATCTTTAGGATATAAAGAGCAATAGGCAAAACATTGCCGTAGTTGAGGAGACAAGTTTTGGTAACTCAGTTTCAACACCGGCATGATGCTTTCTTCGTCTTCACATAATTTCCAGAAGTCACCTTGTAAAACATCAATCCATTCTCTTTCTTCATTTTTTCCCTGCAATAGGCCTCCTAGTGTTCTGATTGCAAGTGGAACACCACTGCACTTTTCTGCTATCTTCTTACCAATTGTTTCAAGAGTTTGGTTTACTCCTTTGGTCTCATCCCCATATGTAATAATGTTCTTCAACAAACTCCAAGATTTCTCTAGAGTCAAACCATTCAAATTATAGGAGACGCTTACACCCATTCTTTCTGCAACAATTTTAGAACGAGTTGTCACTACAACCTTACTGCCTTGAGCACCACACATCAAATAAGTCCTCAATTGAGCCCATTTTTCAAAACTCTCGTTCCAAATGTCATCTAGGACTAACAAGTATTTTTTACCAGTTAGATTTTTTCGAAGCATGTTTTGCAAGTTTTCTAATGATAACGTATCATTAATTGTTTCCTTGGTTAATGACTCCAACATGTTCTTCACAATAGTTTTGACATCAAAGTTATCAGAGACACATACCCACATACACTTTTCAAAATAATTTGTTACTTCACAATCATTATATACCAATTGAGCGAGAGCTGTCTTTCCCAAGCCACCAATCCCAACAATAGCAGCCACAGAGACAAGTTGATTTTCATGTGATTGCCTCAACAAATTTATAATCTCATTTTTATCATCATCTCTTCCAATGATATCTGACTCCAACACAAAAGAACTAGTTTCTCTCCTTACACTGTTAGTTTGCTGAACCACCACAATGTTCGGGTTTAGATTCAACCCAGAAATATCTTTCACCACATCATTAAACTTTTTTTGTATTCTTTCAATCTCATAAGCTATTTTACGGCTAAAAGCAATTCTATTCGGAGATAAAGAATGAAGCAACTGTGTCACTTTGTTCTTACGAGCTTCATCCCGTTTGTGTCTCATGTCTTCGATAGAAAATTCATCTAGCAAGTCATCAGCAGGATGAAGCACATCATCTTTGAGTCTTCTTATCCAGATTTGTACGGCATGACTTTGCTCTTGTTTGTCTTCAGCATCAAGGAGCACAGCTTTGATGGATTCAACTGTGTTCTTAAGCCTTTCTAATTCATCCATAACACCATAAATCCGTCCAAATTCACGAAAGGCCGCAGAAGCCAACCTGACAAAAGAAAATTTTCAGTATATATAATAACTAACTGTTTTCAATTTGATACTTCCCTTCCCTCTAGTTCTAGTAACTATAATATTCATGGGGAAAAAAATAGAGAAAAGGTTGAAATGAAGTAACCTGTTAACGAGGCTTGCAGCAACAGCGTATGGAATTTGTTCAGCCATCCTTCAAAAAGATGATACAAATTAAATAAGTTGAAGATTGAAAAAGTTTGAGAATTTGAGAGTGGCAATGAATAACAAGAAGGAAGGGAGCAATAGTGAGCAAATCAAAGCCTCGAGTCAAGTCGTTGCTTCACTCTCGTCCACATGACCAAATAATAATGAAAAAAGTTCATTAAAAAAATAATTAAAAAAGTAACAAATAATAATAATATTTGATGGCTGATTTTTTTTTTTTTAAGGTGATATTAGTATGAAGTTTCTACCACCCTTTATCATATGATCTTTCTTTGAAGTCCAAGTGGACCATCTCATTGTTGACAATGACTAATAATGTTTTTTTTTTAAGGGAATGGCTAATAATGTTGTTATTCTCTCTCAACAAAAAAAAGTAAAAATGTATATTAGGTTATTAGTAACAAAAAAAATAAAAAAGATAGGAGATTTTGGGATTCTAGTTAAATATTCTTATTTTACCTTTGTCTACTCAACTCCCGTTCAATTTTAAATTTAAATTCATATCTACATCATAATTATAGGAAATTCGAAAATTGACTAACCATTTTGTTTAAATTTTTTAGTTCTAATTTTTCAATATTTAAATTGAATATTTGAAGTGAAATTTAAATAATATGAATATTGCACAAATTAATTAATTAATCTTTCATTCTAGTGTGTAATTTGTGATTGTGAATTCCATAAGTTTATTGAAAATTGTATATTTAAGAAATTTCCAAAATACTACGTTTTAGTCAATTTATACTCAATTTTTTCAGGAGTATTTGATATGTTGCTTGGTGATGGAATTGTTAGTATTCTTCCTTTCCGTGACCTTTCTTTATATACATACTTCTCATCACTTCTCAGAAAAGGCGGAGGCATCAATTTCCCGGTGTTGTTTCCTTTCCTAGTGACTTCCTGTAAGATATCTCATTTGCAATATTTCGTTGTCTCAAAATAAATTTTTCAGGAAATTGTCTCAAAGGATTTTTTTTTGAGAAGAAAAGTCTCAAAATAATTGTTACTACAAAATATGAATAAAATATTACTTACCTTTTTCTATTATATACTCTTACTCATTCTATTTCAACATAACTAGTTATTTAATTAACAAAAATGTTTTGTAAATGAACTGCATTTTATCATCACCATCAATATAACTAATCAATTTCTAAAGAACAACACACAATTCAAATAGAAAATTTTATGAGATGGGGGGAGTAACTATGTTTCAAATGTGACAAATTTTTAATTTTCCTTTTATCAATTTCAGGAATGACAATGAACCCAATCAACTGACAATAACCGACCCTAGTTTTTCATTGAGAGAAACTCCACATTTTTTTTAAGTTTCTTTCTCCTTCATTCATCGAGAAAGAGTGGTTTTAGGTCATTATTTTACTTAGAATCACCCTCTTTGCATTTTTTCCCCTCTTTCATTTTAAATAAGTCGTTTTAACACACATCAAGTTTTTCATTTTGTATTTTCTATGATTTCGTTGTCTAAGTGCGGCGTTGTGTTGGCATGTGTGAAATGGTGAACAAGGTCACTTATTTTATATTGCACATGTTAAAATTCTTATTCAAATGCTGAACTACTAAACTTTACTAATCAATATTCTATTACATCCAATTCATCGAAGATCCAAAGTAATTCATCCCATCTCTCAAGACAAATCCAACTGCAATTCTTCTGTCATATAGTACAGAACCAAAAGAATGTGTATTCAATTTTTTACCAAGGAAACGTGCACCATTATTTAACTGTATTATGATACAAAATGATACCATACAGAAGTAAAGTTTATCTAACAAAATAAAAAGAAACTGAAATACTGAAATGTAGGATCCAGTAAAACACTTTCATCACACACAGGTATGTACTAATCCATCCACTCAATCCATAATCCTAGCAGTCACTTTTGGCAACACCTTTGGGAAAACAAGATCAATTGCAGCTACATTTCACCAGCTACATAGTTACCATGACACAAACAGAACAGTAAGTAACTAAAAGTGGTGAAGGCAATTTATGAGGTTAAAAAGAAATCAATCAACAAATAATGGAATCCCATTTACTTTTGCAAATCCAGAAAATTAAACAACATAAACCAAATCAATTTACAAGTGGTTCTAAGAGGATGTCATGTGGGGTACCTTTAATATCTATTTAAGATTATGTTTGGGATGTGAGCAATTTTGCGCCATGTTGCACTTCTTTGTTTCACACATTCATGAATTAAGTCGGGACAATCAACAATCTGTAGGGTCTGTAATTTGGCAAGGCGAGGCATTCCTTTGGGCAGAGAAGCCAAACATTTGCAGTTTGCAAGCTTGATACGCTGAAGTGATGAGAGGTTGCAAATCCAATCTGGCAATGCCTCTAGATCATTACAATCCAAAAATGTAATACTTTCCAAGAAAGGAAGATAGTTGTGGTTGTTCTTAAACCAAATTTCAATTTCTTGAAATTTTTTATTTGAAAGCTTACGAAAGCCAAGAGCCTTGAGAGATGCCAGATTTTGCACCCAATCCTCCGGGAGTTTTTTCACATTCAGATCATATCCGCCAATTTGCAAGTATTTTAGCATGGAAAGAGGAGAGAAATCAATCGAACACGTTGAACCTACCGTTTTTAATGTTGCTTCCAATGACTCCACTCTAGAAAATGTTAAATTCAATGCCTTGTCAAGTTTTGGAAAAGTAGGCATGTGAGTCAACCTTGAACATTGATTTATTTCTAATTGAGAAAGACGAGGAAAGGAGAGATGATATAATTGTGAAGAGCTATCATCACCAATGTTATCATCCTTCATCTTCCACCATCCCCTCAACTTTGCACATCCATAAATTCTGAGGATCTCCAAAGACGGGAAGAATGTTTTGAGAACAATAGGTTCTTCGTAATATATGTACTCCAATTCACGAAGGCCGGTTATAACAAGTGACTTTAGGAAAGGGAGATGTTCCATTGGTGGTAGATACTGCAAACCTTGACAATCACAGAGAGATATTCCTACAATATTTGTGAGATTCCGCACCCCCACACTCAACTTTCCAAATCCGAACATTTTATTCTTCTCTTTACAGGCATTTACATTTCCAACATCAAGTTGTCTTAAATTGATTAAATTAGAGACATCTTTTGTAGAAAATTCAACTTCTTTACACCCCTCCAATAATACTGTTTGTAGGCAAACAATATTACGTATGGATTTCGAAAGACTTGTTACTCCATTGCACCACCGTAAGTTAACATATCTTAAATGCTTCAATTTTCCAATTGAATAACACAACTTACTTAAAGAACAATATGACAGCTTCAAGACGCGTAGGTATTTGAATTTTGAAATAACGAATAATTCATTCTCATTCAAACTATCCGGATGGTCGGATAACAAAATCAAAGTTCGTATCCTGTTTGCATCCATTGACTTTAACAAACCAATAGCATCCCTTTTCAACACTACATGCATGGGGCTTCCTACAAGTACTCTTTTCTCACTATCCAAGTAACAACAGTCATTACCGGCTACTTGCATTGCAAGATCATGTATTAAATCATGCATTTTGAAACTATATATATCACCATAATCGTCAACTTCAACATCTTGGAAAAATGACTTCATCAAGAAAATATTTACAAACTGGTTACCGATATCTTCCATGAGCTGTTTTTCAGCTGAACATTCAAGATAACCTTGTGCCATCCACAATTGAATCAGCTCATCCTTTTGTATATCCCAGTCTTTAGGATATAAAGAGCAATAAGCAAAACACTGTCTCAATTGAGGTGACATGTTTTGGTAACTCAGTTGCAACACTGGCATGATGCTGTCTTCGTCTTCACATAATTTCCAAAAGTCACCTTGTAAAACATCAAACCATTCTTTTTCTTCCCTTTTACCCTGTAATAGGCCTCCTAGCGTTCTGATTGCTAGTGGAACCCCACTGCACTTTTCTGCTATCTTCTTACCAATTGACTCAAGAGTTTGATTCATTCCTTTGGTCTCATCCCCATTTGAAATAATTTTCTTCATCAAATCCCAAGATTCTTTTAAAATCAAACCATTCAAAGTATAGGGGACACTTACACCCATTTTTTGTGCCACATCTTTAGAACGAGTTGTCACTACAACCTTACTGCCTTGAGCACCACACATCAAATAAGTCCTCAATTGAGTCCATTTTTCAAAACTCTTGTTCCAAATGTCGTCTAGGACTAACAAGTATCTCTTACCAGTTAGTTCTTCACGAAGCATATTTTGCAAGTTGTCCAATGATAATGTATCATCAATTTTGCTCTTCGTCAATGATTCCAACATTTTCTTTACAATAGATTTGACTTCAAAGTTATCAGATACACATACCCACATGCACTTTTCGAAAATCTTTTTTACTTCACCATCGTTATATACCAATTGAGCAAGAGCTGTTTTTCCCAAACCGCCAATCCCAACAATAGCAACCACAGAGACATGCTGATTTTCATGAGATTGCCTCAACAGGCTTATAATCTCATTTTTATCATATTCTCTTCCGATGATATCTGATTCTAACACAAAAGAACTAGTTTCCCTCTTTATATTGTTACCTTGTTCAACCACCACAACATTTGAGTTTAAAGTCAACAAAGACATATCTCTCACGACATCATTAAATACTTTTTGTATTTTTTCAATCTTATAGGCCATTTTTCTGCGAAAAGCAATTTTTTTGGGAGATAAAGAATGAACTACCTGTCTCACTTTATTCTTATGAGATTCAATAATTTTGTGTCTCATATCTTCAATAAAAAATTCATCTAGCAAATCATCAGCAGGATGAAGCACATCATCTTTGAGTCTTCTTATCCAGTTTTGTACACCATGACTTTGTTGTTGTTTCTCCTCAGCATCAAGGAGCACAGCTCTGACAGACTCAATCGTACGCTTTAGCCTTTCCAATTCAGTCATAACACCATAAATCCGTCCAAATTCCTGAAAAGCTACAGAAGCCAACCTGACAAAAGAAATTTTCAGCATATGGGAGGTGCTATATCTCCCGAGGAATTCTATCGCGATTGCATCACGAAAAGCAATTTCAGTGATAACAAAAAAAGAAAAAAACAGGCTCCATTTATTATAATTGTCAATTACCACAATTCAAGGAGTTGTTTTATAAAGGTCGTGAAAATATCGGGAAGCTTGTTTTCGCTAAAACAAGCATTTTCCTTACGAATATTTCCGTTTTTTTTTATAAGAACTAATACTTCCTCTCTAGTAGTAATAAATAATAAAGTGTATGATATAAATGGTAAGTGTGACAATTTAAGGGGAAAAATAGAGAAAAGGTTGAAAATGAAGTAACCTGTTAACGAGGCTTGCAGCAACAGCATATGGAATTTGTTCAGCCATCCTTCAAAAATATAATACTACAAATTAAACAAGTTGAAGATTGAAAAAGTTTGAGAGATTGAGAGTGGAAATGAATAACAGGAAGGAAGGGAGGAATAGTGAGCAAATGAAATCCTTAAGTCGTCCCTTTATCTACACGTTGCTTCACTCTCGTCCATATGACCAATAATACCAAGTAACAACTAATAATAATGTAAATAATAATTGTCAAAATAATAATAATAATAATAATCCTGTAAAAAAATGTAAACAATAATAATGATAATAATTATAATAGTATTTGATTGCTAATAGTCTATTTATCCTCAACAAAAAGTATCAAATAATTACCTCAAAAAAAAAAGTATCAAATAATAATAATAAAAACGATAGATATTGTTAGTAAAAAAAAAACGATAGATATTGTAGCAAGTTTTAGAGGTAAGAAAAAGGTTGGTTTAATAAGAGCATCCTAATTGAGTATAAAGATTTTTCAACAATAAAATATTATTTTAGTGTGTAACATGTGATTTTTAATTCCAAAAGTTTATTCAAAATTGTATATCTAAGATTTTCAGTCAATTTTCACTCAAAATTTTAAGTGAACCGTTTATTTTATTTTTGAGGGGATGTGAACCGTTTTTTTTAATTAGTATTTTTTTTGTTTTTTAATTATTATTATTATTATTATTATTATTATTATTATTATTATTATTATTATTATTATTATTATTATT
>Ga0315915_1003562_pt1 | contig 19714 bp, 9 predicted proteins | sample MpolbnodulesMG_FD_207738 | JGI IMG/M metagenome (GOLD analysis project Ga0315915, IMG submission 207738) | Medicago polymorpha root nodule microbial communities from Los Angeles, California, United States - branched nodules | ecosystem: Host-associated > Plants > Roots > Nodule | place: USA... | reverse complement strand
AACTTTAATTATTGTCAAGAAACAACTTCTCCCTAAAGCTTGAATTATTGTATGAAGGCTTATCAATGGTTTTTATATCTACCACCAAGTCCCATGACACAATATTCTTTTTTCTTGAAATGTGGGCAATATATAGGTCAAATTGCTTTGTGCCAAAATTCATTCATTCCTTATTTAGGAGAACAGGGAGGAGTTGATAAAAATCAAACCCTACTAAGGGCATCCATATTTTGAGAAAACCTTTATTTTTTTCATTTCCTGTTTACACTTTTGCTTGCAGAAGATACCATTATGTTTTCACTTTGTTTCTTGTCTTACAAGATTTGTATAGCAAATAGAGAAACGATAAAAATGTAATTTGTTGACGCTGTAAAAAATTTTAACTATATCAAAACTAAACAAGATATATAAATAGAAAACATTTTCTCAATTCAAACAATACCTAAATTACTACTAGGACTTCCAAATTTAGAAACTCTGTCAAGAACCAACTATACTTCAATTATTGTAAAACTTTTTTACTCCTGCATCCAATCAAATAACAGCACAATGCCACTTTCTCAAATTAGCTTTTAAAATATCCTTAAATATATTTACATTGGGTGGCTTGATTGGATGCACGTGTAAAAATGATTTACATTGTCTGTGTATGGATATTAAATCCTATAAATTAAACCTAGAGTAGTTGCATTTGGCAGAAAACATTATAACACACATGTACACCAAATACATAAAACTACACAAATAAAATTGTCATCTTATGAGCAAATGAAATTGAAAGATTCTTCAAGAATTTGCGGAAACAAACAAGAACTACATAGCAATCTCACATGTCAAATACAAAGTTGGCACGAAACATCCACTAAGACACAAACACAAACAATTTTCTTAACGAAATAAGAACAAAGACAAAACCCAATTGAAAAGAAGTATAAAAAAAGAAGGTAGAAGACAAAAAAAGGAACCTTTGGGTTTCTTGGTGAGATAGTAATAGTAAGCGGTACCACCAAGAATGGCAACAAGAGCTACTGCCATGGTTATCACCTCAACTCTCTGATTCTGCAGAAAATCCATTTTTCGAGATCTGAGAATTTCAAACAAAGAATTAGTCTTTGTATTCAATTTGTTTGCAGATAGAGAAAGATTGGTGTGTTTTGGGTCAAAATGAGTGGCATTGTCTTTCGATCATTCTTTCCTCCATTTGCAAGGGGAGCATATTGTACACGTCACGCCCTTTCACGAATCACATCAACCAACCTACTAACAATGTATTTTTCTATTATTTTTTTAACAAATACCCATTTCAATCCTCACGGTTTCAATCGGTTTTGAGATAAAATAAAAATTTACATGTAGTTTAATAAGGTTTTGACGACTATTCTAAAAAAATTCAATTTGATTTGATCAAAATATATGCGGTTTAATTTGTTCGATATCTAAAATGCAACATGTGTAACTTTTTTATGAGTTTTGCTAACAAGTGCTCTTACAACACGGGAATAGATTCTCTCAAGTGGAATTCTTTCCGCTTTTCTCAACCGTTACATCTACATGATTAAACATGAGAAAGAAAAATATATAATATTATAAAGAAAAAAATTACACATAAAAAAAATATAAAAAAATTAGATATTGAACAAATTACATCTACATGTGTAATTTACGGATTACATCTACATCATTGTGTAATGTTTTCATGACGAAATGTGTAATTTTAGTTTTCCCTAAGTCAATCAATTCTTAGGTGTTTTAGGTGAATTTCCCTGAAAAATCATGTACTTCAGCAAAGGAAAACACCTCATAAAAAATTGGAAAGACAATGAATGAAGATTCAAGAGTCTCTGAAGACATTACAAGTTAAAGAAATTTTGTTTAAAGTCCCAAGACAAGTTTGGAGTCGGAAAGCACTCAAACAGATGAAGAGGGGGCAGGAAACACGTTGAAACAAGTGTCGTGTGTCATGGGGTGTGCAAAACTGTATTGAAAAGCTTGTGCGGCGGGCATAAGACTACGCAGGGGGCATGTGCACCTTTGTGGGGAAAAAAAGGTTTTTGTTGTTTTTGGTCACGGGTTTTTAGGAAAAAGTTCAGTTTTTTTTAGCCCAAACTCACTTGAAAATTAGCTTACAAATACAACTCCTCACATTCGCACATTCTCATTCAGAACGAAGTGGTTCAAATGGAAGGCAAACGCTAGAGCATCAAGGGAGTAGAGTCTCCTCAATTATTCATGTTTTATTTCTTTTGTAATTTGTCTTTAATTACCATGAATAATTAAACCCTAGTTTGGCAAAATTTTAAGATGAACCTCTATTTATTTGTTAAAAAATTTAATTCAAGTTTTTTATTCAGTTATTATGAGATTTGTTTAATTTGTATATGCGAAAGCCTCAATGCTTTTAAGAATTCTAAGGAGTGTGACATATCTAGTGAAACTCAATCGAACCTAAAAACAAGGGACATGGATGGTGATCCCGAGGACACCCCTGGTCACTCTTTTTTAAGTGTTACATTATAAACTTTATTCTTTCCCATTGTTAAGATAGACGATATAGGGATATCCGTTTGTAGAACTAATAAGGTAAGAAAGGGTACGAGATGTACTTCTAAGATTCATATAAGAAGTTGGAGCCTTTAGATGACAATTTAGGAATCACAATTCTTTCATATTTCAATTACCTCTTAGAGAGTAAGGCCTCACTCTAACAACCTTATGTAGGCATACAAACCATGTAGCTTTGATGACCCTATACCCGTAGAGTGCATACAAGTATAGTTGATTGTCTAGTTGAAACGATAATCCATGTAGAGACGATTTTACTTACTACTTTTTTACTTGAAAACGGTTTAGTGTACTTGTCAAATTTAGTCATCAATAATCTCCGACCGCAATTGTAAAAATTAATCAATAAACTGATTAGGAACTTAATGAATGGCAAAACAATAAATTGGTTTTTCGTTTCAACAAAGAGTAAAACAAACCACAAGGAGAAAATTCTGTAGGGAGTCAAAAACTGATAATTAAATGTTGGATAGTTTCCTTTTTTTTTTTTAATTGAATGCTGGATAGCTATTTTTCTTTTAAAGAAAGAGGAGGAGAGAAGGAGGACATACATTATATTATTGGGTTAATAGTTATTTTTTCCTAAAAAACAAATCACTTCATATAGCTGGCTCTAGTTTTCTAGTGAGAGAAACTCCAATTTCTCTCTAAACTTTCTTTCTCCTTCGTTCATCGAGGAGAGGTGGTTTTAGGTCCTTTTTTTGTTTTATATAGAATCACCCTTTGACATCTTTTTTCCCTTTTTTTTCCCTTTTCTTTCAATCTAAATAAGTGGTTTTCACATATATCTAGTTTTTTCTTTTGTGTTTTTTTGTGATGTTGTCGTCTAAGTGCAGTGTTGTGTTGTTTGTCGTCTTGTGCGACGTTTGATTTCGCGTCTTGTCGCGGTGTTCGTTTATTTCCTATTGAAATATCGGCATCAATCAATTACAAATTCAACCAATGATTTGTGCATCAACGTTGAAGATCCTGAAGCATGTGAATTTCGGTGACTTAGGTTTTATCATATTATTTGTAGGCATTTTGCCGTTTTATGCTATTAACTTGGGTGTTGTAAGTTTGTTCGCAGATTCACCCTTTACGTTTTTAGCGATGTTTGTATCCGATGTAATCTATCAATTTGAATGAATGGATATCGTTTTATTTTTGTCATGCATCGAGTAGTCATGATAGTCTGTCAAATAGTTCTTGACTGTGTTAGTTAAAATAGTCCTTGAAATTAAAATAGCTCATTAATGTTGACATTAACTCTTTTCTTATAGAGACTAATATAACAACAAGTATTTATCAGGACTAATCTGATAATAAGTAAATATATTGAGTGATTGATATGAAAGTATTAATGAAACTTTTAATGTTAGATTTTTGACTAACATAGATACAATTATGAACTATTTTAGAATTTTAATATATTGAAAGACTATTGTGATTTTTTATTAGTCATTCAAGAAAAAGAAAAAAGAAAGACTACTTGCCCTTAGATTATTCTACAAATAGTGTTTTCCACGTGCAAAATGATTTTCTATGACAAAAATGTATATTAAATTTTACCTAATGGAAGCAATTGGAAAATTACTGTTGACACACATGAGAAGGCTGAAACACACATGTAAAAGACGTAAATACCCCTTGACAGTTAACTGCCGCCAGATTCACTATTCCCAGGCAGTTAACTGTCGCCGGTTTTTTGAATTCTTCGGCAGTTAAGTGTCGAGGCGATGTTTCATCAGATGAAATAGCCAGCTGCTCCCCCTAGGCGATGTACATTGTCAGGGCCGTTCCTAGAGTTTTATAGGCCTTAGGCATGATATGAGAAAAGGGACCCTTACATAGTACATCATAATTTTATTTAGTTCATTGTTGTGATTTTATTAGGTCTTCATTTCATTTTTTTTCCGCTTTTTTAATACCAAATAAATGTTTTATAAGCAACATCTATAAATAAATCAAATACTTCATAGACACCAAAACAAAATAAAATACCGCAGAAGTAGAGAACAATAGTATCTCGGAAGTATACTGAAATTTTAGCACCTAAGAATAATAGCATAAATTTTTTTGACATTATACTAAATGCGTCTCATGATCCTAAGTGTGTCTCACATTAGTTTCATGATCCAAATTAATTTTTTGGAACCTTTGAAAGACAATTAAAATTAATTTCTCAAGTAGGCCATTTTTCAACTAAAATATAATTTGTTTTGTTATAAAATCATCCCAATTTCTTGGATAATAATTATCACCAATATTTTTAATATTAGTGAGGCACATTCTTAGGAACAAAGGGCCCAAAAACTATCATCAATTTATTCTATTATAATTTTTTTTGCACATTATTAAGAACAAAAAAATTGCTATAAGGATGGTGTATATAGAAATCTTTGTGATATATTGGTGTGTAGTAAATCATGCCAAAAGGGCAAAAAACATTAACAGGCTTTGATAAGTGCTCAAAAGTGATCTAATTCATGTGTTAGTTTAGGCATTTTGGTGATTTGTTTTACAAGTTATTGATGGAAAAGCTTCAATTATGTCCATTAATGCCATTTATGTTTTGTATGCCTTACTCAGCCCTTTTTGTGCAGGAAAATACAAGCAAGGATCAAGAAAGAAACTCATGAACCAAAGTCTGCACGCTTAAGCATCCTCCCGCACGCTTAAGCGTGCAAGTTCTAGTAACCAGAGCCCTTCCACGCTTCCAGCACGCTTATGCATAGTCCTTCATCTGCAGTGGATAAGGCACACATGACAGCTTTTCAATGGCCAATGGAAGATTTTCCAGGCGCACGCTTAAGCGTCCTCCCGCACGCTTAAGCGTGCCCTGACAGCTTCATCCATATAAATAGCTTTTCTCTCATTTTTGGTGAATCTTCTTCATTCTTTTTGCTATTTTTCCATTTTTGAGAGAGAGAGAGAGGGCATTTCTAGAGAGAAACATGAAGCAAGAGTGTTAGAAGTGGATTCTTTCCAAGATTGAGACATCATGAATCTTGTCATGAATCTTCATCTTTTCTTCCATTTTTGCAAGGCTACTATGAAAGTAAGTAGCTAAATCTATCCTTTGGGGTTAGAGATACTTGATCAAGTTAATATGTACTCTTTTTGATACTTAAACGTATGATTCTAGCAATATTTTACTTGATGTTGATTTTATTCTTGTGTTTAATGTTATATCTTTGATTTGAAATGATGTTGAAAGATGCTTTTGAATCTAGGGTTAGAATATTAATCTAGCAAAACTTTAATTCTAGACATGGAATTTAGGTTTTGATAATCACTTTGAATATTAGAACTCAAAGTTTTTGTATTGTTTAGTAGTCTGGGAAATCGACAATACAACGATGCAATCGACTATTTGATTGTTTAATAGTTTGGGAAATCGACATTTAAATGATCCATTAGAAATCACGACATCATTTTGACACGAATGATGTTGTTGAGCGATATGTGATAATATCGAGTAAAGCTAGAATCCATTTAGGTAATCTAAAGAGTGCATTATTTAATGCTTGGTCAACGACTCTAACCCCAGGCGTGCATTATTTAGCGTGATATTCAAGCCGCTCAACAATCGTTATCGTTCTAAACTTATAGTTCAAATGATTGATTGATTAAAAACTAATCTAAATTGGAATATAACAATAAAATTGAGACGAGGTCAGGTATCTTCCACTTTGAGCAGTTTTGCAATCAAACTTCTTGTGATGACCAACTCTGCTCCTAAGCAAATGATCTTATTTCTGTCTCAGATAATTCCCTCAAGCCCAATTCCTTCCTTGACTTACTAGCGTTCATGCCTTCATGGGGTCCTTTGCTCTTGCTCTTCTAAGTTCTTCATCTGCTACTCTTTTATCAATCACTTTTGCTCTGACCCAAAAGTACTTTATATATTGGTATAAATATATTGGTATAAATATATTTTGAGTTTGTCGCATTTGCTTGATAGTGCTTGAAGTACCAACATAATTTTTTATATTGTTTAATCGATGTTAATCATACCTAGCTAGTTTGATTAAAAAAATGAACATTTTAAACATTTTTAATAGATTAATTTTTATGTAGAAAATTAATTAACTTTTTTTATAATTTTATTTTAGTTAAATTTAATTAATTAGATACTTTTAAAAAAAAATCTGATAGTCTAAGACGCTAGTACATATGAAATTAAAAGATATCAAAGGGTGGCTCTCAAGCGATGATGGCCTTCAAAATCATCTAGATGCCTCAACACTCTTAGAGGGTTCTGTTGGCCACAATCCCTCAGAGGTTTTCAGTGGCTGGTTTAGAAAAAAATCGTTGAAACGAGTTTTTGACTACCAAATAACCAGTGGCCAAGTGGCCTTTCGGTGAAAATTTGAATTTTCCGAGGATAATGTCTTTTATTCTTTTAGTGAATAATTAATAAAAATGAAATAGGATATTAAAATTTCAACTAATTTATGTAAAACTTCCTTTTATAAAAACTAATTTATGTAAAATCAAATAAGTAATATTTCCCTTTGGATTTCATTTTTATACATGGATCTTGTATCTCTAGGAATCAAAATGGATTTGGTAAAGCTTTTGTACACATATATTCAATCATATCGCTTTATGATACCACTTTTTAAGGTTGATTTCTAAAATATCTATTTGATATGGAAAGGATCTTTACCCTGATTGAATGTAGTGTAAAAAAGTTACACGGTCGGTACATAAAAATTAATCTTTATTTCTTTTTTACATAATCAAATTTCTAACATGAAAATAGGTTGACAGATTGTAACCCTTATAGTAACAGCTAATAATTAACTAATTATAAAAATGTATGAAGAAGCTGGATGACAACAAGATTTTCTAAAAATAGAAGAGATGTAACGAAATCAGTTAAAGAATTACAAGCTCTTTCCATAAGATTTTAAGAAATAGAAATAAAACACAGAATATCAAGATTTTTGAGGCATATCATTTGAATAAGTCATTATGGAACATGAATATGATATAACAAAATTTATGAAAAACAATTTGGGTTTGGCGAAGGAAGATATTGGTTGCTTCGTTAGCCGTATAGATAATCCTGGTCGAATATGGAATTCTGAAAATGTCTTAGAATATTATCTTAAAGAACTTGTCAAACAAATATTAGCGGTTGCAGTGGCCAATCGTTTAACGTTTTGGATCCTAAGACCCTTAAATCAACCTCAATTCGTTGCTGAGCTTCTTGTAAGTGCATGGTTTTCTTTTCCTTTTTTTTTATCTATCATAAACATTAACATATTTAGAATGCGATCCTAAATGCGATAATTAGGTTGTTATCTAATGACAAGAAGGTCGTACGTTTAAATCTTGTAAACAATCTCTTTGTTTATAGAAGAAAGAAAAATGTTACGTTTTTAAATAATTCATATATGGTATGTGTATTTTTTTTAGAGCCATTTGGTTCTCGTTGTTTGGTATTTAAAAGCCGGTTCTGGTGGCCTTTCCCCTAAAAACCTTTGGAAACCTCCAAGGGAACGTGGCTACCGGAACCTAGTGCTGAGGCTGCCAGACAATTCTAAGGGTCGTCAGAAAGGTTTAAAAATACATAAAATTGTATACAACGGGAATACATAAAATTGTGACGCTTCTTGCGTCACATAATTATGTATTAATTATAATTTTGAATTCCTATATACATTGAGCAATTTTTCCCTCTACATATTAATTTCTAAATTATTCTAAATGTATGTTGATTTTTTTTTAGGCTGCTTTCGTGATAAATATATATATTCCCCTAGAGAAAAATCCCAACACAATCTTTGGATATATACTACGTATAAAGGGACTCCTTAGTTTTGAGTCTATATCACAATTGGGTATCATCTACTATGTCTTTGTCACTGGCTTAGAGATGAACTTAGACTCAGTACTAAGAGCAAGGAAAAAGGCATCAAGCATTGCAATTGTTGGAACAATTATTCCAGTGGCATTTGGACTTGGAACATATTTTTTGGTTGGGAAATGCAAAGGATATGATGAGCAATCATTTATAAACCTTAAAGGTTATTTATTATGGTCATTAATTGTTACTATCACAAGTTTTCCAGTGGTGGCCCACATTCTTTCAGATCTTAAGATTCTTTATACTGGACTTGGTAAAGTGGCATTAACAGCAGCTACAATGAACGACTTTATGAATTGGGCAATGTTTATATTTCTTATACCATTTATTATTAATGGTAAAATTGGAATAATATCAGTGATATTAACCATATTGTTTGCTCTTTTTTGTTACTTTGTGTTACGCCCTCCACTCAACAAAATAATAGTAAAAAAAACAAATGAAGATAAATGGGACGCATACCAATTATCCTATGTATTAGTTGGTGTTATTGCATGTGCAACTATTACTGAATTTCTTGGAACACATTCTGTTGTTGGGGCATTGATTTTTGGGTTAATTCTTCCACGTGGAAAGTTTACAGACATGTTGATTGAACAAACAGAAGATATTGCATCAGGTTATTTGGCACCATTGTTTTTTGCAAGTATAGGTTTGAGAAGTAATATCTATTTTTTTTATTTGTCTTTAAGACAAAATATTTTGTTGGTTTGTGTTATCATGATCTTGTTGATTTCTTCCAAGATTGTGAGCACTGTAGTTGCTACAAGTTTCTATGGAATGTCTGTTAGAGATAGTATGGCTCTTGGAGTGCTTATGAATACTAAAGGTGTCTTATCATTGATTATACTAAACATTGGATGGGATAGAAAGGTATTATTCATTTACAATTGTATGCATTATTGTTACTTCATTAGCCTCATGTATTATTTGATTTTGAATATGTTTGATAAAACCTTTTGTTAGCATTCATTTGTAAAAAAAAATCAATTACAAGGGATTTTATTTTAGACAAAATTGTTTTTGTCGTCCCTTAACTTAACTTATGCCCTAAAAATCCACATTCAAACATCTGCAAAGAAAAAAAAATGACGTAAAAAAGAGATAAATGATCCAAATTAAGTTAATGAACCTATCCGGAAAAAAAAAGATAAATTAGTTAGTCTTGCAATTCTAGACTAAAATGTTCATTCACTCTTAAATTTGTATGTACTTGTTGGTTCATAACTAAATATAATTTTGTTTATATTGGTTAGGTTTTGGGTCCGCATGCATTTACAATTATGGTGTATAGTATATTTTTGATGACATTTGTAGTAGCACCTATCATCAATGCAATGTACAGACCAAGAGCTACATTTGAGCAAAACAAGCTAAGGACAATAGAGAATATGAGAGCTACTTCTGAGATTAGGGTTATGGCTTGTGTACATAATGCACGCCATGCCAATGGAATGATCAATATCCTTGAAGCTTGCAATGGCACAACTATTTCACCTTTACGTGTATTTGCACTTCAACTTGTTGAACTCAAAGGACGTTCAACTGCACTTTTAGTTGCACAAATGGACCAACAAGAACAGCAACTTAGTACAGTATCACAAACCCTAGACCAATCATCAGAAACAAATAATTACTCGTCTAACCATATCACTAATGTTTTTGAAGAATATGCATCCAACAATGCTAATACTCATGTGGAAAATCTTGTTGCTATGTCATCATTTTCGACGATTCATAAAGACATATACAATTTAGCGTTGGAGAAACAAGTGTCGTTGGTTTTGCTCCCTTTTCACAAGCAGAATACAATGGAAGGTTCTCTAGAAGTAATGGATGCCGTGACCAAAGACATAAACCAAAACGTGATGCAAGACGTGCCTTGTTCGGTTGGAATCTTTGTTGACCGTGGTCATCACTCGGCTTTAATCAAGACCAAAATGCGTATTCTTATGATTTTCATTGGAGGATCTGATGACAGAGAAGCCTTAGCGATTGCTTGGAGAATGTCGAAGCATCCGTGGACAATGCTTACCGTGGTGAGGATTATTTTGTGTGGTAAGACCGCCGAAGTTGATTCGTCAGTGAATAATGAAACACTTGGACTATTAACTGCTGTTTTAGATAGTGGAAAGCAAAGAGAGTTGGATGAAGACCGTGTAGGTTCGTTTCGACTTAAGGCGGTGAACAATGAGGATACTATAACTTATGAAGAAAGAGAAGTTCATACTGGTGAAGAAATTCCTATAGTGCTTGAAGAATTGGACAAATTAGGGTTTGATCTATATATTTTAGGTCATGGAAAAGGAAGAAACTCTTTGGTTTTGACAGAATTGTTGGAATGGGCTGATTGTCCTGAACTTGGTGTTATTGGTGACATGTTGGCATCAAATAGTTTTGGTTCAAATTCATCAATACTTGTTGTGCAACAATATGGATTTGGAGGAGTGGATTTCAAGACTGGTCCTTCTAACAATTCAAATTCAAGCAATGGTGATCTTGAGTCGATGTTCCAAAAGGCAGTCTGAGATCAATGTTTGTAGGTGAATGTGATTGATGTGGCAAGATTCATGTTGGAATCTACTAACTAGAGGTTCAAAAAGCCTGTACAAAGAGGCTTGTTCCTCAAAACATTGATCAATGAAAACAACAAAATTTGGATCTTCAGGGAAAAGGGGGTGTCATTGTGTAAGACACTTAGAATCAAGGTTTGAAGTCATAGAACTTATAAAAAATGTTGTGGATAGTTTGTCATATTCTGGATGTGTTGATTAGCACCTATGCTACCAAAAAAGTTATACTGTTGTAAAATACTAGAGATTAACTTGAACCATTTGTTCCATAGTAATGCTACACTGCTCCAAAATTGATACTAAAATGTTCCCAAGTAGGGTTTAGATCACATGAACCTCACATTATAAACAAGGCATTTTATTTTATAATTAATCCTGAAAAAATCTATTTCAACTTAGTGTTATAGGAATGGCCAAAATTATGGATGCTACAATTCCTTATAATCATCCTACAGAAGTGAATTCAATTCACTTTGTAAAATTTAACACTTATTGGGACTAAATATATCTTAGAAATCAAATTTATGATCAAGATTGTTAGATAATAAAGTATTGGACTTAAGCTATTGAGCTTTTATATTAGTAAGTTAGCGTTTTGTAATGTTAAGCTAGTGATATTCTATGAAACCCTATCAGTATTTGTTGTTCCTATTCTCTCTTTTTTCTATTTTGTATTTGTTTTGTTAATATGGTATCAAGAGCATGGTTTGATCCTCCTTGAACTGTTTATTTGCTTCCTCTATTGGGTTCCCAAAAGTTTGGCAATGTGTTGAATTTGTTTTTGATCGGTTCTTTTGATTGAAGTATGATTCCTATTTCGGTTTGTTCTCTTTCTGCAAGTGATCATCGGTGCTTGTCAATTTTTATTTTGGTTTAGTTATTCAGTTTTACGGATCTGCAATTAGAATGGATTGTGAAGGTAACTTCTTTGTTTTTATTGGATGGTCGTTGTTTTAGGATCAATAATTAAAGGCAACTTGTTTCCGTAAAGCACACAATTTTGATTTGGAATTAAAAGTTATATTGGTTGTCTATTTTTGTTAATTTGGTTTTGGTGCAAGAAAAAAAAACTGCATCATTGACATTTGATTGGATGTTGCAATTGTTATTTGAGTTACACATGAAGTATTGTATTATGTGGGTGTGTTGCTTTGTTTACTGCAGTTGTACCCATTTGATAATTTGCTTAGTTTAAATGAGCCACCTGATGCATTCTTTGACAACAAAAGATATATGTGCATCTTTTTATTTTCATTGGCTGGAGGTAATTCATTTTGGTTCGTATTGGTTCCTCAAATTGTCTTTGGTTGGTTTTGTTCGGTTTGATTTGGATTCGTTTGCTTCAGTTTGTTTGGTTGTTGGGTGAGTAAGATAGTACTCACAATTGATTTGTTTGTTCGGTGAGTCAAATGTTCACAATTTAGTTATTTGATTAGTCTTCTCTCTATTGATTATTCTGATTGATTGCACTTCTTCCTCTTCTCCCCCTACTTATTTTCTGATTGATTGTATTGCACTTCTCTCCCCTTTTGATTCTTCTGATTGATTGCACTTCTCCCCATATTGATTCTTCTGATTGATTGCATTGCACTTCTCTCCATTTTTGATTCTTCTGATTGATTGTACTTCTCCTCATATGCATTCTTCTGATTGATTGCATTGCACTTCTCTCGATTGATTCTTTTGTTTGGTTGCTCCTCTCTCTATTGATTCTTCACTTTGGTTACTGATCTCCATTGGTTCTGCTAACAGCTGATTTGGTTTATTTGTCTGGGTTAATTTGTAACAAGCTTATAGCTTAGTAAGCTTCATCTTGATATATAGTCTTAGAACTTTATATTATTTAGTATGTTTATCGTATTTTGTTTGACAAACTTACAATGTTTCTTGTTGATGCATCATAAGTTTGAGGGGTAGGTGTTCGATAATAAAGTATTAGGTTTAAGCTATTGAGCATTTATATTAATAAGTTAGAGTCCATTAAATTTTATTATATATTCTCTTATAACCTTTTGTAATGTTAAACTATTAATATTCAATGAAACCCTAACCATCTTTATTGTTCCTATTCTCTCTTTTTCTATTTTGTATTCCCTCTGTCTCACAATATTAGTCTTTTAAGGTTTATGCACAGTTATTAAGGAAATGATTAGTTGTGTTGATTATAATGATAAAATTAGTTGTATTTACTAAAATACCCTTATTAATTGTAGTTAGTGGAGTAGTTAAGTTGGATTAAATTCAATAAATAAAGGTATAATATTGGAAAAAATAAATAAATGTTGCATTTATATTGCAAAATGGCAATTATTTTATAAAAAAGAAAAATTGTTAAAGATACAATAATTATAAGACGGATGGAGTATTTGCTTTCTAAACAAAGATATATGATAATTGAAGTGAGAGTATAGCATATAGATCGTAAAAAACTTTAATAACATGGGAGCCTCGTCACATTGGAAAATAAAAAACATGGCTCCCACTTGTTTTCCCCCAATTTTTTTTGTTGAGTTGTCATTTTTTAATGACATGGGAGCCTCATCAGACGTCCAACATGGATATTATTAAATTAAGGGTTAATTATTAAAATTGACCTGTAATATACGTGAAATCTGAAAAATGATTCTATAAAATAAAAAATGCATATTCTGAGTAAGTAATTCAAAATTCTTATTATTTAGGACCTTGTAATATATGTAAAGTTAAAAAAAAACAACATAAATCATGATTTTTTTTTCCATGATTTTTTAGATGTATCATGTATGCTAAGAACGTTAAAATATGGTTTTACACAAAGAAAATTAGAAATTTTTGACAAGCAACAAATTAATTATGAATTTTTAAAGCGTCAAAAACTCAAAAAAACAAAACAACAGAAACCTCGGCTATAAATCAAATTTTGATCTCATTGTTTGCAGAGACATCTATAAAAATACATAAAAAAGATATGCAAAGTTTCATACAATTTTGAAGACGTTTCAGTTTATTTTTATTTTTCAACCAAAACGTGCAAATTTAAAATTTTGTTCCAGCAAGCGTATACTCACAAGTCAAATTTCGTTCCCTAATTTTGTAGGTATGGTTAGAACATAATAATAACCTTCACAATGAAATTTTGCAGTTTTTAAACGAGAGACAAATTAATTATAAATTGTTTGAGAAATTCATAATTATGGAGAATAAAATTCATAATTAATTTTTCTTCAAAAAAAAAATTCATAATTAATTTGTCCCTAGTCGAAAAAATCTATTTTTTGTGTAAATCCATATTTTAACATCATAAACATGCTTAGAAAAAGTCATGAAAAAATTCAACCTCTAGATCACTTTTTTGGACTACGTGTATATTATAAAGTAAAAAATAAGAAGAATATCAAATTACAAGGTTAGAATATCTTTTTTATTTTACATGGTCATTTTTCAAGTATAGTGTATATTAGAGGGTCAATTTGTACAATTAACCCTCAAATTAATGAAAAAAAACTCAAAAAATAAAAAACACGGAAAATGTTAGATCACGTGCTCCATAATTATTCCTCATTTCTTCATTTCACTTTCATCCTTAAAATTTATCTTACTTCATTCCTTAATCCTTATTCTGACTTTGTTGCATTTAACATTGGTTTTCTCAGTTTCTTCCGATCCATGAACAATAAATTGTTCCTAAAATAAGAATCTCGAGAATAGATGAAAGGGACAACCACGAGTATCCGTTTCTAATAGCCATATCCCACACCTTCAAACGTCTTGTGAAATGAAGAAGAAAGGGATGTGATGTGATCTAACATTTTTTTTTTTAGTTGTTTTTAATTTGATAATACCCATGTTGGACATGTGACAAGGCTGCCACAAATAATTCATGGAAGAAAATTGAGTCATTTGGTTCCTGGAGGATTGACAGGGCGAACTGTGAGTTTTTGGATATGGGATATCCATCATAATTACTATGGACGCATTTGTCCAATTGACATCTCAAGGAATCAATGCATACTTATTGGATCCTTGGAAATTCACGCAAGGATTACTTGTTGGGGTATGTAGAAAGTCAATTTTTGTAAATTTCTGACATCAAAATGAAAACAAAAGCTTTATTTATCACCAAATAGAGATGAATCATCACAAAATTGAGGAAAAACAAGTGGGGGCATAAAATCAGACATTTGAGAAACTTAAGAGGCCAAAATCGCACAAAAATAAAGTAGGATGTCAAAACTGTAATTAAACCATCAAATTATAACTTCATCTTTTTAAAATATTTTATTCTTAAATATATTTATTACTAGTTATTTGATTTTTTTTTAGAAGATAAAATATCATAATTAAACTCATCTATACATAAAAAACATATATACATTCTTTTTGACACTAATAACATCTATCCAAAAAATAACCATATTTGGTAACCTATATATTTTTGTTAACATTTATGTATAAATGACAACACCAAAAAATACTCATAAGAAAGACTAATATAAAATTTTGTAACAGTAATTTTAAATTAAAAAAGAAAAATTAATTATAAATATAATATGATGATAGCAATAATAATAGACCTTCATTGCAATTTTGGTCCCTTTATTATCAACATTTCGCGAATTTGGTCTTTCTATTTTAGAATCTGACTGTTTTGGTGCCACGTTATATTTTTAACTTAAAAATTAGTGATGTAATATGTTTTTAATGATGTCATATATGATTTGATGATGACATAAAATCAACATCGACAAAATTGCAAGAAAGTTTCCTTAAAAATTTCATTTAAAACAAATCATATCACAATAATTTAGATTAAATATCTATTGGAGTGACCAAAACTGTTAAATTTTAAAATATAGGGGCCAATTGTACAAAATGATAAAAATAAGCGACCAAAACTGCAATTAAGCATAATAATAAATATATTAAAATAGACTTTTTATGGGAATAATAAAATAGACTTAAATACAATTTTTGTCTTCTTTTTTTTTTTTTTTGGTACAACAATTTTTTTTGGTCTCCTATTAATAAATATTGTGTTAAAATTGAAATTTGTTGTTAGTAAGACAATTTCTTTTTTGAAAGAGTTGTTAGTAAGAAATTGTCATGTAAAGAATTGAGCTGCCATAAAATAATCGCACAAATAAAAACATCAAAATTTAGTCTCAAAATGTGTAGGCTGGGAAAAAAAGAGTGAGTCATTTTAAAAAACAGAGAAATTATTTTTATAAAATTTAGAGATACCGACATTAGAGAAAATAGAGCGTCTTCTAATTAGGATGGCATCCTACTATAATCATTTGTCAAATGCTCATATATATTATTAAAAAAGAGAAAAAAAATACACACTTGGAAAAAAGAAAAAAAAATGGAGGGACATGAAATCTAACCCATTCAATTCACATAAAAGTGTAAGTCAACCCAAACAAGCATTACAAACATGTTAAACAATACAAATGGATTCAACCTCTGGTTAATTCTAACAAGCAATAATCAAAGGTATGCAAACTGATGTATGAACTAACAACTCCCTCCAGCGACAACGATAAGTGTATAAAATACGAATGACTAAGATAATAAAGCAGTTTAAAGTCAGTCACAAGGATTGAGATGGATATTTCAAACAACACCAACACATAACCTTGACCTTAGAAACCTGCCTAATTCAACAAATCTAGAAAGTATTCAGAATTTTTGGGCATGAACACGCATAATTAGTAGCACTCACTCAAGCTACCTCGACTTCCGGCGCAAAGGAGGCAATACTGAATACCATAAGAGAGATGGTAGCACCGCCACCAACCATCTAGATCTAGGAAGATCCAGATGCATCACCATAAACCTCCTGACCCTTTGCACACATTGTAGAATTAGGACAACCGTGGGGGAAGACATGCCGAGAGGTTGGAAAAACGGATTGGGGATTGGACCGCCATCAAGGGAAAGGGTGATAGAGAACAACCACTGTCGTAAAAGAGTCGTCAGCGGTGATGAGAAAACGACAAGGACCACCGACAAAGGCATCTAAAGTTGTCAGTTGTGCGTTTTATGTCGATCCAACCTCAATATCTTTTAGTCCCAGAGGGGGTTAGAGGTGGTGCGGCAGAAAGACGCACGTGCGCACCACCAAAGGTCCAAGCTACATCTTATCAGTGTGGGTTTGGATGGTAGGAGGAAGGAAGACGACAACGACGAGGGTGTATCTGGATATTCAAACAAAACAACCTAAATAAAAAGTGGTTTAAAATATAAGTCACACCCATATAAATATGCATATATAATTTTGTTTCTCTTTTCATGTATCTTCCTACTTACTTTATGTACAATTGCTTATGATTAAATTTAAGTGAAGTTAGATGCTTTGATAAAGAACTTTATGTGTTAAAATGAGTTTTAAATAAAAATATTTAAATAGTCCATACCATTTTAACAAGGAAAAATGAATTCCTAGGATGATCAACATAATTCAACTCCCCATGTGCGCGCTCGTTCAGAAGAGATCAACAATGAAAGGTTGAGAAAGTGAGAGGGACTAGGTTAACATGTTTTTAACTAGGCTTAAATATACAAATGGTCCGTACAAATATAACGAACTTTAGTTTTAGTCCATGTAATTGCTAATACTTTTAAATAGATTCTACAATCACTAATCACTTTTAGTTTGGTGCATGAGCTCTTTTTTTGTTGATGTGGCCATGGTGACTAGGAAACAATGTTGCCAACTCAAAAAATTAGCATTGATAGACTAAAATACCGTTGATGGTTCGGGATAAAAATGAAAAGACCAATTTACCATTCTTTTTCCTCCTTTCTTGAAAAATCAAATAGGTGGAAGTTGGGATTAGGGTTTTAGATCTAAATTTAACAAGAAGGGGGGAATTTGGAACGAAAATGAAAACGATATCCCATTGAATGTTGCAGTGAGGGGAACACGAAATCGCAAGGATGAAATTAAAAGTGATTAGTAATTGCAGGGTTTGTTTGAAATGGTTAGCAATTACAGGGACCAAAACTCAAGTTCGCCATATTTGCATGGACGAATTGCATATTTAAGTCTTTTAACTATTACAAGATAATGAAGAGTGTAATTATTTTCTGTCAAATAACCTAGTGTCAATAATCAACTCCTTAAATTTGGAGAAATAAGGAATATTCAATTTTAATTTGTATCTCAACACATCATTATTTCTACAGCTACCGGTGGAATTGTATTTAAAAGATGATGAACCGTAAATCACTAATCTAATAATAATTTTATCGAAAATGTTAAAGAGTGTCATTAAAACATCTACAATAATAGTAAACTAAAGAGTCTCTAAATTAATCTCACATATGCACATCACTGTATAATTTTTTTAATAAGAGTGTCTATTAAAGATTCATTGACTCCAACCCTACATATCTAAACAAAACCATTAAATGAGTCGCATTAATAAATTTGCATCAAGTTAAAGTCCTTGTATATGTGATAGTGGACCATCTTTTATCTATTTTCTTTTTTATTTTGAATGGAGAGAGAGATTGAGAGTGAATAGTTAACAAAAATGTTATTTGGATGATTATAGAAATATTATTTGGATTATTATTTAGTTGTCCATCAACATATTTATTTAAAGTTTACACACCATTTCGATTTCTAATAGTTTTTTTTTCTTTTTTCTCAAATCAAATCAATAGTTATAAATAACAAAAAAAATCATTTGTTATAAATAATAATCCTTCCTCATTTATAAGAGAAAATTGACTTTTTAAAGTTATTCAATAAATGATATATTTATTTTCTAATTCAAACTGGATACATCATTTATTAAATAATTTAAAAAGTTAATTTTCCCCTATAAATAAGACCGGAATAATATATTTTTGCCTAGTGTCGATACGTTATCAATTTTTAGACATTGAAATAACATATTTTATCATTTTTAAAAATAACATCGTTCTTATTTTTATTGGTTAATAGAAAACTTATTTATTTATGGTGCAAAAAGAAGCATCGAAATCCAAATCCTACCGCGTAAAAAACCACGGTTCCACAAACAAACAAATGATCCTTATTCTATCCTTCAAAATCCAAAAAGTACAATCAGTCAAAGTCCCCACCCAATCTAAAATCGTGTTCACACTACCTCACACGTTTCCACATTTCTCCTCTTATATATAAAATCTTCATCATTCACACTTCAACCATCTCAAACTCAAATCACAAAACAACACCGTCCACAATCACACCTACATGGAAATTAACACTTCTCTTCCTTTTCTTACCCAAGAAGATTACAATAACCTCTTTCAAGACATTATTAGTCCCAACACTTTCAAGAAACGTATTAGAAAAGACAACGACCAAGAAGAACATCAACAGCACAAACCAAAGAAACAAAACAGCACTACCAATAACAATAATATTAAGGATATCTTAGCTTCACTTATGCTATTAGAAGAAGAAGAAACCATAGAACAAAAGAAATTCTTATTAGATTCACAACAACACAAAGATATGTTCAATTCAAATTTCAACAACCAAACACAAACCATGAATCATTACATGGAAGAACTTCAAAACCATTACTCTCAAGTAGACCAACATCATCAAATAACAACAAAAAAAGCTCGTATGTCTGCTATTACAGCTGCTTCAGCTATTGTATCGGGTTCTGGTCCAGACCAACGTGGTCTGGACCAGCCCGGTACAGATTCAAAAGATATTATCAACCAGCAGCCTATTCAACGTAGGCTGTGGGTG
>Ga0315915_1003561_pt1 | contig 19715 bp, 14 predicted proteins | sample MpolbnodulesMG_FD_207738 | JGI IMG/M metagenome (GOLD analysis project Ga0315915, IMG submission 207738) | Medicago polymorpha root nodule microbial communities from Los Angeles, California, United States - branched nodules | ecosystem: Host-associated > Plants > Roots > Nodule | place: USA... | reverse complement strand
AAGAGCTTACCACAAGTGCAGTTCAACCTACTTTAAATTTATGTAGTTTTAAAAATGCAGTCCCAGTTTTTCAATAAGGAAAATACTAACAGTAAGACAAACAACATGATAAAGAAAGTATGAACATCGAATCTAGTCTATCAAAAGGCAGATGAGAAATAGTAAGTCAATCACCTTCATTAGTTCTTCAAGCAGGCGAGGTGCTGTCTCAAAAATCCGTCTGAAATCACTTGCTAAAGGTGGAGACATGGTTGCAAATGCACAAGTCATTCGAAGCTTTGATCTAACAACTCCGTCTAAACGAAGATAGCATAGGGGTTAGCACAAAAAGGATTATTTGAAATCAAAATAGAATATGTATTTATGAAAAAAGAAAAGAAAAAAACACATTATTTGGCATAGAAATCCATACAAAAAGATACCTCTACTAGTACAAGATGCTCTTCCAGAACTTGGTATGCTCTTGCTTAATGTTCTTGAGGTCAAGATTCAACTCACTCCTTAACAACATAAAAAGCTTCTGAAGAGGTTCATCATCGGTCCTTCAAATTGGAATTTCCATGTTTTCAATAGATTTCGTGAAAACATCCATGACTTTGTTGAACATAAACCGATGGTAGATTGCAGCGATGGCAGCACCAATAAAGGGTCCAACCCAAAAGATCCACTACAACATTAAATATTACACACAAACAACGTTAACATTTCAGTAGCATTTGTACACGACCTTGTAATTTCAAATGATCATCAATGACACTTTGATTAATAATAATTTCCTCGACAAAAATATATATAATTTGTCTCAAATTAATTTTTTTTGTAACAAATGTACTAATGATGAATTTTTCTATGTCTAAATTTGGTCTTTAATATTACTATTATGTTTTAATAATGTAAAAAGTATAGATAGAAAATAGAAAGAGATGCATACTTAGTCATCCCATGCTTTCTCATTGTTAAATCACAACAGCTCCAAACCTTCTTGCAGGGTTGATATCAGTTCCAGTGATGGGAACAGTAGCAAGGTGAACCATAAACACTGCAAATCCAATTGGAAGTGGTGCCAGAACCTATACGCAATTGTAGATTATATAACACACAACAAAACCAAACAACAAAAATATACAACATTAAACTTTAAAGTACTATTTGCTTTTCTTAGACTAAAAAAGAATTAGAAAAGAAGGAAAGTAAAAGTACAAAAATAAGAATTAAGGAGTACATAACGTACTGGAACATGAGAGTCTCTTGCACTTCTTTTTGGATCTGTGGCAGAGAAAACGGTGTAAACAAGAACAAAAGTTCCAATTATTTCAGCACCTAACCCAGTTCCTTTCCTATAACCATCATTTATCATGTTAGCACCACCTTTGTACCTATTGTAGTAACCTTTCTGAAAAGCCTTTACAAGTCCAACACCACATATTGCTTATAAACATTGAGCCACCATGTATAACACAACTCTAATCAATGATACACTCCTCGCCAGAAATAGCCCAAATGTCACCGCCGGATTTATGTGTCACCCTGCCACCAAAGATACACCTTAAGACGACAGAGCAAACAACTAGCCACCAGAACCCATTAAAATCAACAATTTTTTTCAACAACTGCATAATGTTCTTTAATTTGATGACTAACATGAAGATAACCATCAACACTATTTATGTCTAGCTTTTATCTGAATGAATGACCATGTAATTTTTTCTATGAATATTAAGAATTGACTTATGAATATCAATGAATGACTTGCTTCAAATGTCTACGAAAATTGAATTGCTGATTCAGATTTTTTAAAATTGGATTCAACTAGTTCGATATTTACATAATGATGAATATGATAAAAATAGTTTCAAGGAAAACAAATTACTCTCGTGCATTACATCAGAAACAACCAAAGAAGAGAACCAAATCAAAATACTCATCACCAACTCAAAACTAATTGCGTTTGAAAGTAGGTAAAATAACAAACCATAACGTCACAATATAAAGACATATCAAGAAGCCAGCAAAACAGGACAAGAATTGCCTGGAGTCATCGTTTCCTACATTCAGCAAGTAAGCGAAATCATCATTAAGTAAATATCAAACCAGTTGAATCCACTTTTAAAAAATCTGAATCTCAATTTCAACTACTCAATTTTCATAGACATTTGAAGCAAGTCATTCATTGATATTCATAAGTCAATTCTTAATATTCATAAACAAAATTACATGGTCATTCATTCAGATAAAAGCTAGACATGATAGTAATTTGCCTAAGTATTATAATTTAGAACCTAGTAATTCGCCTGTGATCTTGGTTCACTCCGTGAAAACGGTATCAGTGGCTGCCGTGACCGTTTTGTAACGGCGAAATCGCGCTACAGGATCGTTTTTTAAAACCTTTTTTGTTAATAACTATGTCTACTAGTACATAATATATGTTTATTATCTTTGCTTTTCATACACCAAATTGTTTTAAAAAAATCAATTTCTAACACACAGTTTTCTTTAATAATTGAAATCTATGAATTTACCAAGAGACTAAACCAAGCTTCAAAGACTGTCAACAAACTTTATCACTCAATAAAACATTACTATAAGTCTATAATGTAAGAATATTCAAAGAAATACTTAAATCTGATTTAAAGAAATGCTTAAATCTAATTCAAATTAGATCTCAGTGAATCCAATTCAAATTAGATCTCAGTGAGGAGCAAAGAACATTAGATCACCCAAGATCTCAATGAAAACCTTACATAAATCACAAAATTAAACAGCCAAGAGGAAGAGGAATATGGAAGAAAATACCTGAGTTGAAAAAGGAACACCGTGAAGGAGATCGCCGGAGATGGAGAAGGAATGGGTAGGGCGGCGGCTAGCGTAGGATAGGGCGGAAGGAGAAGGAGATTATGTTAAGTTACACCGTGAAGGAGAAGGAGACGGCGGCGCGCGGCTAGGGTAGGGCAGAAGGAGAAGGAGTGGCAGAATGAATGGTGGTGGCGGAAATGGATGGAACTTGGTGAGAGAGAAATTATCCAGAATGAATTGAAGGGGAGAGGGTACGACAAAGAATTATTTTTTTTTGTCTATCTTTGATTTTTATTTTTTTGTCATGGAATTGATTATTTTTTTTATTATTATTGGTATTGCCACATAAGAGTGGTAGAAGGTGTTTTGCCACCTATGGTGGTATACCTATCACTGCTCATTGGGTTGAGTCATATTCAACATGTCTATAAAAGAGTTCATGTATATTACGGGTTGAAAGTTGATCGTATCAACCTATATCTAAGTGTCAGAGGAGACGAGGTTGTAATTTATATTTTTGGACATTCAAAATACAACATATAAATTTTTGTATTTACTTTTTTAAGAAAATATTTTTTTTATTAATATTACACAATCATGGTAAAATAATAGTTTTGATGCAAGATATATTAAAATTACAGTATAAAAATTATATAATTTTTTGAACATATAAAGTAGTGGAAATATGTATTAAATTAATGTGGTATATAAAATTAAAAACTGGCGAGCAACATAATAATGCATTATATAATACCGATAAAAGAATAAATAAGTATTGATATTTACTTTTGAGGTTTGGTTTGTTTGATTTTGAAAAAAGTTATCTGAAATCCGATCCGATTTTAGCGGTTTTTACAAATGAGAAGACTTAGGTACTGTTATTGAAAAATTGTTACCGTTTAAAAATTTGGAGATGACATCATGAACTGCATCCCACAAAACATGGATAGCATTTATTGTGGGCAGTTATACTTTGTTTGTAGTTGAAAATAGAAAAAACCGGATGTATGAAATGAAATAGTATATAAGTTTATTCCTTTTACAAAAACAACTTTTAAATGTATTTAAAAATATTTGGTTTTTTTGCGGTTTTTCGTTTTTTTGGATCGGTTAAATTTTGAACACTCCCTTTTTTGAAGAGGATTTTGAACACTCCTAATTGCATTCTCATGGCTGAATTCCAATACGTAGTTAAATGAAAAGAGAGTCATTGTGATCTCATCCAAATGTTTTATTGTAATTATCGAATCTAATTATTTCACATGAATTAGCTAAGAGAAACTATGAAAGAAAGATGATAACAATTTTATAAAATTATAATCTTAACACATTATGAACTAAGTATTCACGTTAACGCAAACATAAAGCGGTTTTTTCTACGAGATATAAAGTAATATTTGCTGGCTTTAGAGGGGCGTATAAAATATTAATTAATTAAAAAATAATTGATATTAACATAAAAATATGCTGGACATAGGGGGAATATATTTTTAGCTTTTTTTTTGCCATGGATTTCAATGTATCTATCTTTTTATAGTATTTTAGTATTATAATTTTTTGGCAGTTTCTTTTTGCATCATAGTATATTCTCACGTGCTCTATTGTATTCCTTAACTATTTATGTTTGGATTATATTTCAATTCCTTTTTGAATATTTTTAGATTATATAATATGAAACCCCAGAAAATTTATGAAAAATACTGAATTTTGCTTTCATTTGTTCAAAACTTGCATACTAGTTCAAAAAATATAATTTAAAACATGATAAAGCCCTCAAAAGGCCATTATAAATTGACACATGTCTGAAATTATAACGTGCAAATCATATTATATAATTTAACCATGTTAGAACATGAACACAAAGCTCGAATTCATCAATCAATTACTAACATAATGTACTTTATTTGGTTTTCTTGTCTCTTAGTAATTTGAAAAGAGCAAAATAATCTGAAATTTTAATCAAAAGGATGACCCTCTTCATAATACATTTGAAAAAGTTAAGTTTCTTTCCTACCAATGGTTGAAGGTAAAATACATCAATTTAACATTTGATTATTATTGTTGGTGGCTTGACCCGTTCTCATGTTTGGACATTGGTTAATAACCCTTATTTTTTTACTTCTGTCGGGGTCGACTATATTTTAATTGCAAGACTCTTATGTTCTTCTCAAATACATCTTGTGATATGAGAAATGTTTTTTATTGTTAATATATTTCATTTTTGCTTGTTGAAAAAAAACATAATGATTGAAATATTTCAAGAGTTATTGAAATATAATTTTTATAGTAAAATAAGTTTCACTCAGTGTAATAACCACGTTTATTTAAAAATACAACAAATATTTTGAATATATATATATATATATATATTAATGAAGTATACCATTGGTCAGTCAATCTCTCGAGAAGTCATTTGGTTGAGGGTTTCTTTCTTCAATTCCAAGAAACTCGGTTTGAGTCCCGACACCCATAGAACTCTACCACTGGTCAAAAATAATTAATGAAGCATACATGTATAAATGGTAGAGTTATTTGAGCAGATGGTCCTTATAAAAGTTTTTAGCCTCCATAAAAAAATTCATTTTTTAGTAAGAATTTTCATCAACATTTTTTATCTTTATAAAATTCTCAGTCAATATTTTTTGACCTTAAAAATGCTAAAAAAAATATTACAGATAAATAAATTATAAAAATGCACAGAGAAATTCTTCAGCGTTTTCTAACCTTGAAATAAATTATAAAATGTACAAAAAAATAATGTTTAGGGGACAATTCCAACCCTCCAATTTTTTATTTATTTAAAAAATAAATAGATAGATAAAGATGTGCCTATTTTTTGACATTTTGTTCTTTTGCTAACTTTGTTTGTACGTAAACTCATTTTGGAAAGAGCTTTGTATTTATCATTTTGTACATACTCCGGAAAAAAGAAAAAAAAAGTTGCGTTTTCTTGCTTTAACAAGTAAAAGTTTTATAAGTCTTTCACATATGCATGTTTATACGCGTGAAGTTTTATACTCCGGTCACCCTTCACACAAGATTTAAATGTCTGGTGTTGTAAATGTTTAATTAATATTTATCTTTCACAAAAAAAAATGTGGATTCTAAGGTGAAAAAACAATTAAGGCCCTTATTGATGGACCACTCATGTTATACCATCGGATCTCTTAAAAGAATTTAAAGACTCGGATATGTTTGAAATTAAAAAGATAACATTTATATCTTCCCACACCCAATCCTTACACCTTTTATTTTTAGATTTCTCTTATCATTCCCATTATCTTCTTCCCATGGGTTTCTTTTTTAATTTAATGTTGGGTTTCTCCTCTCTTTCAATCTCCTGTCGCCCTCCTTGATTTTTCTTTGGCGAAATAAAAGAAAAAAAAACACAAAAGGGGAAAAGACAAAATAAACACCAAGAGAAAAAAAAATTGTTGCAATTGAAACAACTTCACAATTGTAATTAAAAATTAAAATCGAATTTGGTTAGTTTTGCAAAGTTTCGTTGGAATTTTTCATTTCTTTGAAACTTTGGTTGAAATTCAACTTATGAAATTTGGATTTTGTTTTTTAAGATTTAAGATAATAATGATCATGTAAATGAGTGAGTGATTCAGTTTCTTTCATCCCCTATAACTGCCGTCAATGAAGATTTTCCCAGTAAACACAATAAGAGCAAGAGTAATGATTGAGTGGGAGAAGACATAGGTGTTACTTTTTTTATTTTCAACAAATATGAAGCTTTAAATTCTTTTAAGAGATCTAATGGTATAAAATAAGCGGTCCACTGGTGAGGGACTTAATTGCTCCCTCACCTTAGAATCCACCCAAAAAAAAATATAAATATTTATTGATTTTGTAAATGGATAAAGTATTAATTTTTTAAAATATTAATTCTTTTTTGAAGAAGATAAACTAACTCACTCAAATTAACACCGGAAAAATCAAACATGAGACCTCGTGGAGGAGCATCCCAAGCCAATACCACCATACCAATTCAAAATGTCAAAATTAATTATATGAACAAGACCAACAAAGTCATTTCCGACCTAAGCCCTCGTTTGGTTGGTTGTGCGTTTGAAAGCTTCAAACGTGAGTTTGAATAGGTAAACTTGAGTCTACTAAAAAAGACATGTGTTTGGGTAACTATTTTTCAAATTGATTCAAGCCTTAAAATCGATTTATGTTGAAGCTCATAAATGTAGCTTCTGGCATAAATCGATTTGTTAGCGTAGGGTGACTTGCTGGCACAAATCAACTACTTGATATGGATTTCCATATATTGGACTTGAAGACCGTTGTGGATAGACTCTATACAAAAATTCAATGTCTAAGATTTTTAGCGTAGGGTGACTGTGTTTAGTTAGTTGCTATATATTTTATGAACACTGTATCTTTTCAGCTCTTCTTACTATGCTTCCGTGGTAGCAAGGATTATATCAAGCACGTATGTCTAAACTCTAAAAAACATGCATATCCAAACTAATATTTTAAACGAAATGCACGTATTTTTTTTCTTAGAAATATGATTTCTTTTAAAAACGAATTGATACAACAATAAATTGCTTATATGAAATGACATAACACTAAATAAGTATATTGAGAGACTAATATAATAGTATTAACAAAATATTTTAATTTTCTCGTGAGCTTAACTCAGTTGGTAATGACAAAACATAATATATACAAGGTCCAGGTTCGAACCCCGAACACAAAAAAAAACAAAATATTTTAATACAACATACTATTTTAATTCACTTGGTGCATAATCAATAACTATTTCAAAATTTTAACTTATTCAAAAATTATTATAATTAAGGTCATGCTACCTTGTGCCGGATACAAGTTAAAGAGCTTAAAATAGAATTAAAAAATAAATTTTATATTTAAAATATAACTTTTGAAATCTTTAAGACATTGAATGCACAATTTTCAAAAGAAATTTGTTATATTTGGTTTGTAATTTATGCTTTAAAAACACAAGTTAGCATTTTCCTAATTACACATCCAGATCCAAATAACTATTACCTCAAAATTTTAAAATAAAAAGGGGGACAATGTATCCGGATCCAAATAACTATTACCTCAAAATTTTAAAATAAAAAGGGGGACAATGTCACCAAAATTGTTTTTTTCCTAAATAAACTTTGAATTGAAATATCAATATCAATATTTTCAATATTTACCTGCTGAAAAGCACTTCCTCACGACACCGCCTCCAAATCTTTCGCTCATAAATCAAACACAACAACAGTCATCATCGCTGGATGTACCTCATTCGTCAATTCAGCTGACGATACCTCATTCTACGCTTCTCGTCTTTTTCTGACACGCGCCTTACCCTGACCGCGACTAGAGCGTAAAGTCCACGCAACGAATAACCTACCATTCATGTCCTTTACTCACTTTCACATTTAATTGGTTTCTTTAATTATTACAACTGCGTGTCTTTGACGCTCCTTTCTAGCAGCGTGAGCTTCGATAACACTACGAGAAGAAAACCCCCTACGGCGAAGTTCACAGTAATTCCCATGATCCGTCCAATCAAAATCACCCAAGTAAAAGGAAACTAAGATCACGATGGATTGAAATAGAAAAATGAATCAGCTCACGTGAAGTTTACCGTATACTAGAAAACCCTCTTTCTCTTTTTAGCATCAGAATTAAATAAAGCTATTTCTTCAACATCGTGGTTCTTCACCTTAATTCAATTCGATCTTTCTTTCCTCGTGCGTGCGTGCGTTTTCTCTGAGAAAAATTTCTAGGGTTTTCAGTGAGATTGATTTTCCGTACAATCACATAGATTAGGGTTTTCCATCTTCTCGCTTCTTCATGTTGATTTCAAGGTTCATTGCATTGGTTTCTGAATCAAATTTCACTGAAATTCGAATCTCACTTTCTTCAGTGTAATGACTTCTATTTTCGCCGCTGAATGGCTCGATTTCGTTTCCGGAGCCTCTGTTTCTTCGCAATCGCCGTTGTTCTCTTCGCCAGAGACTGTGTTTGTGATGAATTGGAGCATGAAGAATTTTCTGTAACTGATTTGGATTGGAACCTTTTTCATCAGGATTACTCACCGCCGGCACCACCACCTCCACCGCCGCATCCACCGTCGGTATCATGCGTGGACGATCTAGGCGGCGTTGGTTCTCTGGACACGACGTGCCAGATAGCGAACGATGCGAACCTCACTCGCGACGTGTATATAGCAGGGAAGGGGAATTTTAACATCCTACCTGGTGTGAGGTTTCATTGCGAAATTCCTGGATGCATGATAACCGTTAATGTTACTGGTAATTTTAGTTTAGGTAACAACTCGTCGATTCTCACCGGAGCTTTTGAGTTGGAAGCTGATAATGCTAGTTTTGGGAATTTTTCGGTGGTGAACACGACGGCTATGGCGGGTTCACCACCGCCACAGACGAGTGGAACTCCTCAAGGGGTTGATGGGGGTGGTGGAGGGCACGGAGGGAGGGGTGCTAGTTGTCTCGAGGATACATCGAAGCTACCGGAGGATGTTTGGGGTGGAGATGCGTATTCGTGGGCTACTTTGCAGCGACCGGAGAGTTTTGGGAGCGCTGGCGCATCGACAAGTAAGGAGAGTGATTATGGTGGGTTGGGTGGAGGGATTGTGTGGATGGTTGTTCATAAAGTTCTTGAGATGAACGCATCTCTTTTGGCTGAGGGGGGTGATGGAGGGACCCAAGGTGGCGGCGGCTCTGGAGGCAGCATCTACATCAAGGGTTATAGAATGTAATAGTTATTATTTTGGGTTTTATTTGGTTATAATAAGCATGGTATTGAATTGATTAGTCTGAATTAGTGAGTAATTTTTCTATTTTAGTAGTTACTCTTGATAGACTATGTCTTGTTTGCAGTTTCAATATTCATCCTCGCCCTGTTATCTGTTTTTTCATTACTTCTAACTTTTTCGCTTATTTGCATTCCATATTCCATATATGGTTATTTCTAATTTTAATCACGATTTTAATTTCGGTTTTTCTATTTTTGATTTTGAAGTTAAGACACATGATCAATGCATTCCATATTCCATATATGCTTTTTAATTTCGGTTTTGCTCACTGCCATGGTCCATGATGTGGTTTTATATGTATGACATCAGTTAATCATCATCATTGTTTCAACAAAATTAGCCCTAGTATATTTATTTAAATTCCTGACTATTAGTATTATGTAAGAATCTGTTACTGAGGCCTAAAACCATAAAAAAGGGCAGCCCGGTGCACTAAAGCTCCCGCATACCCCAGGGTCCAGGAAGGGGTCATAGTTTATGAATTATTCATTTCTAAGGACTTCTTTTCTCTCTATATTTAACTATATGCCTAGATTTATTTAGACAATAATGGAATGTTTTAAAAGATTCTTGTGCTTGTTGCAATTAAAGTGTAATGTGCTTTTCATGAATGTAGACTTTATGATTCGTCACTTATCTGTTTTTCTTTTAAAGAGCAGGACTGGTAGTGGGATGATAAGTGCTTGCGGAGGTAATGGTTTTGCTGGTGGAGGCGGTGGCAGAGTTTCAGTTGATGTTTTCAGTAGGCATGATGAGCCCAAAATTTACGTGCACGGTGAGTTTTGATGCTTTTGCACTAGTTAGCTGTATTTAAACATACTTTGCAGAAGACCTTTCCTGCTAATTAAGTACTCATATTTGCTAATCTTCTAATACATGAGGTGACATGGTGCTTCTCTACACCTCGTTTCTGTATCGGGGGATCCTTATATTTGCAAACTAAGTAAGCTCATTGATGCTAAGTGATTATTCAGTTTGAATTCACAGAGAATCGTATTAGTTCTAATTAGTCAACCACAATATCTAGTGGACTTTTTACGAATGCATTGCTCTTCTAGTAGAATAATACAGTAAATAATCATTAGTTGAGGAAATTCCACTTTTCCCCACTTGATTGCAATTGAACATCTCAATTTTTTATTTTGTTTGTGAATGATAGGAAAATGTTTATGATGAATCATTAATTTGGCATTGCAAAATAAAGCATAGATCTCTCTAAATTCTAGAATTAACTAGGCTTTTGATATATCATCCAGCATCATACTTTTTGGACAACTCTTGTAGGTAGGACAATAGATGAGTCCATCCCTTTGGTCTCTCATCGGATGACTTTGAAATTCTGATATTACTTTATTGTTGTGTTTTGCGATGTTTTGCTATCACTTTGGCCTCTCCTTGGATGATTTTGAAATTATGATACAGCTTTATTGTTGTATTTTGCTATGTCTTGATTTCAGCAAATTCATCATCAGTTATGTTGACTGCAAAATTAATGTTTAATTTCAGGTGGTAGTAGCCTTGCCTGTCCTGAAAATGCAGGTGCTGCTGGGACTCTTTATGATGCAGTTCCTCGAAGCCTTATAGTTGACAACTTTAACATGACAACTGATACAGAAACACTTCTCTTGGATTTTCCTTACCAACCCCTTTGGACTAATGTTTACGTGCGTAACAAGGCTAGGGCCACAGTTCCATTGCTATGGAGTCGTGTTCAGGTTTGCAAAATGCAAATTTATAAATTATTGGATTATCCCAATCCCATTGCTGATTTTCTGTTAGTGAACCCTTTTCTTTCTCTTACTTATCTTCCAACAGCCTTCTTATTTATTCTCTGCTTTTTCTTGTCTTTTTTCACATGCTTTTATATCAATTTTGAAATTCTTTTTGTGAACTCTAAATATGAGTGAGTATCGAGTACATGAACATATATCATTACGTCCTCCAATAAACATTTAGCGATGAAAAACAAGTATTGAGGCAATTGAATTATCTGATCGAGGTGTAAGCTTTGAGAAAGGGAATCAAATGTTGTTTCACCCAGTTATGTCTCCTAAATCATTGTCATTTCTCTTTCATTTAATATTCTGAGTGAGACGTAGGTTTAGTATTTTATATTATCATTATTGTGCTTGCCAAATTTGCTCCCTCAGTATTTTATACTTGCACTGAGAAAATTGTTAAAAGGTTTGATAAAAGATTTTTCCCCTCCTGTATTTCCCGTCCTTTCTTACAAACGCTTTCATAAAATGGTAAACTTCCTGTCTCCCCTTCATATTTTGATGCATGTTGTGTCTTTATTTTTCATCGGTATTGAATTTCTATATATATATTTTTTGCATTTGAGGGCATCCGTTAAACTATTTCTTTCCCATTCTCGTTCATTATATAGGTGCAAGGACAGATAAGTATCTTGCAGGGTGGGGTTTTGAGCTTTGGGCTGCCACACTATGCTACTTCAGAGTTTGAGTTATTGGCTGAAGAGCTGTTGATGAGTGATTCTGTTATGAAGGTAGCTGTAATCTCTGAGCTTTTGTTTAATAGATCTTGTTTCTTGATAGGTTTTTGAGCTCTAGTTCCGCTATCAACTGCATCTTTAAATTGTGATTTGGAACTGTTTTCAAACATAGGGTTCACTGTTTTTTATACGACTTTTTTCATGGTCCAATGTCACGTTAGCCTTACACTTAATTTGCATGACAAAGGTGTATGGAGCGCTACGCATGACTGTAAAAATGTTCTTGATGTGGAACTCAAAAATGCTCATAGATGGCGGGGAAGATATATCAGTGGCAACTTCTTTGCTTGAGGCTAGTAATTTGATTGTTCTCAGGGTATGCAACAACTCATTCTCTGTGCATTATTATTCCATTTGTTAGCAGTATATTTGACACATGATGTTTTGTTAACAGGGGTCTTCTGTGATACATTCTAATGCAAACCTTGGAGTTCACGGGCAAGGTTTACTTAATTTATCAGGCCCAGGAGATTGGATTGAAGCACAGCGTTTGGTTTTATCGCTATTTTATAGTATTCATGTGAGACAATGCTTGATTTCCTGCCTGATTTATCTTATAATGAACCAAGGGATCTTATTTCTTTTCATTAAGCAAACATTCTTTTCACCAATCTATTTATATAGATTTGTGATATGATTCTTATTCTTTTACAATTTACATGTTAGCTGGACAGCTTGTCCATAAATTTAAAGTTTATGGTACACTGTTTGCCTTTTTTCTATCTCAGAAAAAATGAATGTATGTTCTTGTGTTCAGGTTGAGCTTTATTTGTTCTTACCTCAACAAACTGAGTTTGCTTTTTGGCATTTCCTTATAGGTTGGGCCTGGATCTGTCTTGCGTGGTCCATTGGAGAATGCAACAACTGATGATGTGTATGTTTTGGTTGCTGTCAAATTATTATTTGTTGGCCTCTCATCATAGTCTCTATTTCTGCTGAATTTCTACTCTTATAATTGACAGTACTCCGAAACTTTACTGTGACAACAAAGATTGCCCATATGAATTACTTCACCCTCCAGAAGATTGCAATGTGAACTCTTCCTTGTCTTTTACACTTCAGGTACTTGTTGAAGTTTGGATGGTTTAATTTTTTTGGTTATATATATATATTGTTCAGACTTGAGAATTCTGTATGTTGCTTTTCTAGATCTGCCGTGTTGAGGACGTCCTTGTTGAAGGCCTTATAAAAGGTTCTGTTGTTCATTTTCATAGGGCAAGGACAATAAGTATTGAATCTTCTGGAACAATATCTGCCTCTGGAATGGGTATGTTTCCTTGTTGTCAAAGAGGTTGTCGTCACTTTTTTTACTCAAATATACATTTCCTACACTGATTTTGTTTAAAAATAATAATAATCTTGCAGGTTGTGCTGGTGGTATGGGTCGTGGAAATATTCTAACCAATGGTATTTGCAGTGGCGGTGGGCATGGTGGTAAAGGTGGAAAAGCATGTTCCTCCGATGACTATTGTGTCGAGGGTGGCATTTCATATGGGACTCCAGACCTGCCCTGTGAACTTGGTAGTGGAAGTGGAAATGGAAGCTCAACCGGTACCACAGCTGGGGGTGGTATCATAGGTAAGCTTATTTTTGGTTCAGCTAACACATTTTTTAAGAACAGATATTAATTACTGTTTTTTTCCCTTAAATTTCTCTCTTGTGTTATATCAGTAATTGGATCATTAGAACACCCTTTGTCAAGTTTGTCAATCAAAGGTTCTGTAAATGCTGATGGAGAGAATTTTGATCCAACAATTAGAATGGAGAAATTTGCAATTTTTGATAATTTTACCGGAGGTCCTGGAGGTGGATCTGGTGGCACTATTCTATTGTTTCTCCATAGCCTTGCCATTGATGAATCAGCTGTTCTTTCTAGCATTGGGGGATATAGCGGTATTAGTGGAGGCGGTGGTGGAGGTGGCGGCAGAATTCATTTTCATTGGTCTGGCATTCCCACTGGAGATGTTTATCAGCCCATTGCTACTGTGAAAGGAGACATTCAGTCTGGGTATGGCTACAATAATCTTTTGTTGCAGTTATAAGATTTATTTTAAGCTGAGTATGCTTAATATCATCTTGTACTGGTAGTATTTTTTTTTGTTTCTTTTCTTCCCCACCAGTGTAGCTGCCTTCTTATTTGAAAAATAAATGGTCCCCAGCGTTTGATGTTATATTTGTTATATTTTAATATTAAGTTGTTAAAAAGTTGTGGTTGCCATTGACGTTAGTTTTCTTTTGTCTTTTGTTTTGTATTTATCCTCTTTCCGTGTACATCCAAAGTAATAGATTTTCATTACTTTCCTCACCACAAGGTAACATCTTAGATAGGCATCCTTCTAGAGGGTGCTATATTCAACCCAACTGGGTGATTGCAGCCTTGAACTCCTGCGACTAAAGTAAATCTCCTCTTTTTTACGTAAATTTCATCCCATATGTTTCCTTGAAGTTTTCTATTTCGACCCTTGGCATTTCATTTGCTGTTTTACACTTGTTTTTCATACATGTATATTGGCATGTTGGTAATTTCTGAACTTCTATATTTTATCTGATTATTATAGGGGAGGAAAGGGTAAAGGCCTCGGTGGCTCTGGAACAAATGGAACTATATCTGGGAAAGCTTGTCCCAAAGGGCTCTACGGTACATTTTGTGAGGTATATAAACATAACTTCCAAGTCCCCAATTATGTTATAATTCCTTATTTAATTAACTCTCTAGCTAGTTTTCTATTTACGAGATCTTTTGTGAATGTGACCTTTAGGGACAGTACCATGTATAAAGAATTAGGGGTAGCACAATGAATATAAATACCTTCTGAAGGGATAGCTCCCGTACAAGTAACAACCACTTGGCTATTTGCAAATGAACAACCTACTCTTTCTGGGTTCTTTCCTTACCTTAAATGTTCATTACTCTCTCTTCTTGCAGTAACCCATAACTGCCCACTAAATTCTATAATTGTCTATTTAAGCAATTAACCTTATTCTAATAACTTCTCTCTTCATCGTCATTCTTTTTCTGTTGACTGCACCCTGTTTCTAACAGATAATAGTATAGCATTCCCAATCGTCATCATCCGAGCAATGTATTGGTATACACCTGATTAAAACTATACGACTAGTTAAAGCTGTACTGAAAAAATGTCTGCATATTATCAGGTTCCTTATGTGTGGCAGAAGGTTCCTTATGTGTGACTAACCAATTAAAAACCAAATACATGCCAGGAACTGGTAACAAACATGCTAGTAGTGACTGAAGTTGAGGGTTGTGGATTTGACAGAAGTTGACTAAGAAAAAAGTGGGGACTGCAGATCCTTGGGTTGAGAAAGACAAGCTGGGGACGGATGCTTGAAAAAAAGAGCCAAATATCTATAATCACACGCTTAACTCCCAGTCATCAATCTGTCTTATCCTAGATCTCTTGTCACACCTACTTTACACTTAGCAAACAAAGATATATCTTGAATGACTATTTTGCTTTAATTTTGTAACTTCATTGAGCATTACTGTGATTTGGTGCTTTTGTTATTTGCATAGTATTGGAAACAAGTGTTTAGGAGATAAACAGGGTTTATTTATTTGTGTCATAGCCTATTCGGATGCGACCACTTTAAACTCACATTGGTAAGTAAGGCTACCCCTACATTGATACTGGTGAGCTACACTATCGGCATCCCTTCTTCCTTAGTGCCGTGGGTTGGGTTACCCCTGCTTTTGACTGGGCAAAAGAAAGCGTACTAAAACTAATGGGAGCTTGCTTTACCCTGCGCTCTCTGTCGTCTGCTTTACGGTTTTCGTGTTTTGGTGACTAGATGCTTCGGCTCATTTTTCTCTCTCACTCAGACTGTATTTTTGCATGCCTCCAGGAATGTCCACCAGGCACTTACAAGAATGTTACAGGATCTGATAGATCGCTTTGTCAAGTTTGTCCCGTTCACGAGCTTCCTCGCCGTGCTGTTTATATTTCAGTCCGAGGTAGATTTTAACAAATTAATGGATGACTAATTTAGCTGGCATGCCAGAGACTTTAATGTCTTGCAGTTTAAAAGTTATATTGTGAAAGCTGAAGGGTTGAACCATAATTCTTGTATTTTATGATTGTGGATTTGCATTTTAATTGCTTATTTATTTATTTTTTAGTGAAGATGGGTAGTTGTGCAATTCTGATCCGAATTATAGTATCTCTGGTATATCAATGCATAAATTGCAATAATGTCTTTTTGTGCAGGTGGTATTACTGAAATCCCTTGCCCTTACCAATGCATTTCAGACCGATATCACATGCCAGACTGTTATACAGCTCTTGAAGAGTTAATTTATACATTTGGTGGACCTTGGTTGTTTGGTCTTTTACTTACGGGTCTCTTGATCCTGTTAGCTTTGGTGCTTAGTGTTGCAAGGATGAAATTTGTTGGTGTTGATGAATTGCCAGGCCCAGCACCCACCCAACATGGTTCTCAAATAGATCATTCCTTCCCTTTCCTGGAGTCGCTAAATGAGGTTTTTCTCCAACTGTTGGTTCCTTTTTGGTATCCTTGTTTTGATTTGTTAATTATGATGATCATACCCCGAACCAGTAGATATTTTGTTTTCTTTTGTGAATATTTGTTAATGGCATGACCATGTTTGTTGTGCAATGGCCAGGTCTTAGAGACAAACAGAGTCGAGGAGTCACAGAGTCATGTTCATAGAATGTACTTTATTGGACCTAATACTTTCAGCGAACCCTGGCAGCTGCCACATACACCTTCGGAACAAATACATGATATTGTGTAAGTAAATTTCTTTTGTTTGATCCTTGCAGATTCCTTAGTTGAAATTTCTGGCTGTTGACATTTTGTATTTGGTTAACTTATTTGGTCATGATATTGAGTTGGAAATCTTTTAAAATTTGATGTGGCAGTTATGAGAGTGCATTCAATACATTTGTGGATGAGATCAATGCTATAGCAGCTTATCAATGGTGGGAGGGAGCAATATATAGCGCTCTTTCCTTTATTGGATATCCACTTGCATGTTCATGGCAACACTGCCGAAGGAAATTGAAGTTGCAACGATTGCGTGAGTTTGTTCGATCAGAGTATGATCATGCTTGCCTTCGTTCTTGCCGATCACGAGCTCTTTATGAAGGGATTAAGGTTTGACTTGTTGACATGCATGTTTAGCCTATGGACAATGAAACATTTGAAATGGAATCGAGTTTTTTTAACGAGCTGTGTTGGTTTAGATGCATCTCTTGATCTGAATCTATATTGCACACAAATGGTCAAATATGAACACTGACTTTATTAAATGTGTGTCGCTGGATTCATGTTTAGTGAATAGTTTGCTTAATACCAGTCAGTGTTATCAAATAACGGCCATGGCGGATTTTGGAGGCTGATTTTTGGAAAACCAATATGGCAATTTGTGAAGGATGGTGGCGCCACAGCGCCAGACGTCGAATATGGCGGCCGTATGTCAGATTTTTCGCTTTCCGCCATGGTCCGCCATAGACAACATTGTATCAATGTCATGCAGAGTTTGTTGTGGTATTGTTAAACGAAATGACCGTCTGTCATATCAGATGCCATCTATTTTATTACATCACTGTTTTTTATTAAATGATATCACTTCGTTAAGTTAGACAGACAGAATCTCTTAGGGCATGCTGGTAGCCGGTATTATATTAAAATTTCATTCTTAATGAAATTTTCTTGAGATAACTTCACAATTTTTAATTTCAATTGAAGTCAGAGTAGATTCAGGTTTTTAATTCTGTGTAGAATGTAAATTGACTCATAAAGTTATGTAGGTAAATGCAACTTCCGACTTGATGCTTGCATATGTGGACTTTTTTCTTGGTGGGGATGAAAAGAGATCAGACTTGCCTCCTCGATTACATGAAAGGTTCCCAATGACATTGCTTTTTGGTGGTGATGGAAGTTATATGGCTCCATTTACCCTTCACAATGATAATATCCTTACCAGTCTCATGAGTCAGGTTTGTTGTTAATTTTTTAAACACAATTTTATGTGCAGACACACTAAGATACGTTAAAACTTGTTACCTTTTGTTTCATTGTCGTGGAACTTAATTTACATGTATATTTGTTTAATCTTTGTCGCAGTCAGTTCAGCCTACGACATGGTATCGATTGGTTGCCGGGCTTAATGCACAATTGCGGTTAGTACGCCGTGGACGACTAAGAGTAACGTTGCGGCCTGTCATCAGATGGCTCGAGACTCATGCCAATCCTGCATTGAGCGTCCATGGTGTACGTGTTGATCTTGCCTGGTTTGAAGCTACTAGCATTGGCTATGGCCACTACGGGCTCGTGGTTTATGCTCTTGAAGCAGGAGGTTATAGAGGAAGTATTGATGGAGCGTTAAGAAGTGAGGCAATATCGCGGTAATTAATCCCTTATGTTCATGACATGCTACCAAATTCTTAGTACAATCTTAATTAATGAGAAACAGTGAACATGATGTGCTGATAAATGATCTATAGAGATATGTGATATGGCTTTCTGTGTGTGATGATATTTTCTGTTCTGGTTTAATATAATTTTGGTTTCCAGGGTTCAGACTGTTAAAAAGGAACATCCCTTGGGGCTTCCAAGTGGAGCTCACTTAAACCCTCATGGAAGAACAGAGGAGAATTGTATGAGGAGAAAGATGCATGGAGTTGTTTTAGATGTAAACAATTTGCAGATGCTTGACGAGAAGAGAGATATTTTTTATCTTCTCTCTTTTATACTTCAGAATACAAAACCTGTTGGGCATCAGGTATCTTGTAATGATAACTTTTGCAGACTTCAGCTTGTACTGGTGATTGTATTATTTGAGAACTGACTTCCTCCTTTTCCTTTATTGTGGTGACTGCAGGATCTTGTTGGTTTAGTAATCTCAATGTTGCTTCTAGGAGATTTTAGTTTAGTATTACTTACCCTTCTTCAGTTGTACTCAATTTCTTTGGTGGATGTATTTCTTGTATTGTTTATATTACCTTTTGGCATTCTTCTCCCATTTCCTGTTGGAATCAATGCTCTATTTAGTCATGGACCGAGACGTTCTGCAGGCCTTGCACGTCTCTATGCTCTGTGGAACCTTACGTCCTTTATGAATGTTGTGAGTTTTCTATCAAATTTCAGCTGAGTAGTATTTTTCCCCCCTTTTTGTCGCACATGGATTTTTCCACTTATTAGGGTGAAGTACAACGATTGGTTTATTTGTTTTAATTGGGGATTTTGTGTTACTTTTACTATCACCAGGTGGTTGCATTTCTATGTGGATATATTCATTACAACTCTCAATCCTCTTCCAGCAAAAGACACCCAAGCATCCAGCCTTGGAATATCATGTATGTGTATTCCTAGCTTCAGTAAGATAATGTTTATTTGGGAATATCTGCCTGGTTGTTTATTTTTTAACTGATTGGGGGTGCAGGGATGAAAATGAATGGTGGATTTTTCCAGCTGGACTGGTTTTGTGTAAAATATTGCAGTCTCAACTCATCAATTGGCATGTTGCCAATCTGGAAATTCAAGACCGTTCCTTGTATAGTAACGATTTTGAGCTGTTCTGGCAGTCATGATGGTATGTTCACATCATAT